>OASX01000028.1_pt1 | contig 198527 bp, 191 predicted proteins | sample 1516531 | NCBI WGS metagenome assembly OASX01 (sample SAMEA2579911, study PRJEB22360) | human gut metagenome | biome: human gut; feature: human-associated habitat; material: faeces | place: Denmark | collected 2008/2010
ATTGTACCCACGTTTACGTGCGGTTTTGTACGTTCAAATTTTTCTTTAGACATTTAAAGAGTCCCTCTAAATAGACACGGTTATCGATGGGTAAATTAAACCACATTAACCAATAAAATCATTACTATTTAATAAGGAGAGAGGAATTTGGAAGGCTGGTGCTGATAGGCGGATTTGAACCGCCGACCTCACCCTTACCAAGGGTGCGCTCTACCAACTGAGCTATATCAGCGTTTGGAGCGGGCAGCGGGAATCGAACCCGCATCATTAGCTTGGAAGGCTAAGGTAATAGCCATTATACGATGCCCGCAGTCCTAAATTCATCTGTCCCATCAGAATTCATTTAGAAAATGGTGGAGGGAGAAGGATTCGAACCTTCGAAGGCTGAGCCAACAGATTTACAGTCTGCCCCCTTTGGCCGCTCGGGAACCCCTCCACGCTAAATGAATACTTGTTTACTAAAGGATGGTGCCGACTACCGGAATCGAACTGGTGACCTACTGATTACAAGTCAGTTGCTCTACCTACTGAGCTAAGTCGGCGTGTTGTAAGCAAGTGAGGCGTATTATATGGAAAATTTTATGCCTGACAAGTTTTTTTTATGAAAAATGCGTTTTTTTTAACTATTCGTCTAATTTACAAGCAAAAAGCCACATTCTTGCTTTAAAACTCATCACTTTTAATAAAAAACGATGATCACAACTCATTTATAGGGTATATTTTGTCCAATTTTTTCACTCTAGATATAAAGCACCGTGGAAATTACCGAACAACTAACACCCTTTCTGAACTTTAGCCGTCAGCAATGGGCCGAATTAAGAAAATCTGTTCCGCTAAAATTAACGGAGCAAGATCTCAAACCGCTTTTAGGTTTTAATGAAGAGCTTTCTCTCGATGAAGTGAGCACCATTTACCTGCCACTTGCACGTCTCATCAACTACTATATTGATGAAAACCTTCGTCGCCAAACGGTTTTAAATCGTTTTCTTGGTGGACAAAGCCCTAAAGTCCCTTACATCATTAGTATCGCGGGTAGTGTTGCTGTTGGGAAAAGTACATCGGCACGTATTTTGCAATCTTTGCTGACCCACTGGCCTACCGAACGAAAAGTTGATCTAATTACTACTGATGGTTTTCTTTATCCATTAGAGAAACTTAAAAAAGATGATTTGCTACAGAAAAAAGGCTTTCCTATTTCTTATGATACGGCCAAATTAATTCGTTTTTTAGCTGATATTAAATCAGGTAAACCATCGGTGAAATCGCCTATTTATTCCCATCTGACTTACGATATTGTTCCTGATAAGTTCGATATTGTCGATCAACCGGATATTTTAATTTTAGAAGGACTAAACGTTCTCCAAACAGGTTCAAACAAAGCCAATCAAACCTTCGTGTCTGATTTTGTGGATTTCTCCATTTACGTTGATGCAGACGAGAACTTACTCAAAGAATGGTACATCAAACGATTCTTAAAATTCCGTCAAAGTGCTTTCACCAATCCGGATTCCTATTTTAAACATTACGCTAATCTCTCTGAGCAAGAAGCCATTGAAACAGCCAGTAACATTTGGGATAACATTAACGGCTTGAATTTAAAACAAAACATTCTACCGACTCGTGAGCGCGCCAATCTCATTCTTAGAAAAGGTGAAAATCACGAAGTTGAGTTAGTGAAATTAAGAAAATAAAAAAGAGCGGTCAAATTGACCGCTCTTTTTCTCACTACCTTACGACATTCTTCCATTCTCAATCCCAATCACCTGATCACAAATAGCCATGGTGGATTGGCGATGACTCACGAGAATAATCAATTTTTCTGCTTTCACGTTCAACAATGATTTCAAAATCATCGCTTCGTTTAAGCTATCCAAATTACTGGTCGGTTCATCGAGTAAAATAATCGGTGCGTTATGTAGGAATGCACGAGCAATACCGATACGTTGTTTTTCACCATCAGAGAGATTGCCGCCCAATTCGGTCATTTTCGTTTGATAACCTTCCGGTAAACTTAAAATGAAATCATGAATTGACGCTTTCTTCGCGGCTTCCATAATGTCTTCTAACGTTGCATCACGGCGCGCAAGGCGAATATTTTCCTCAATGGTTTCGTTGAAAATATAGGTTTGCTGAGTAATGTACGCCATATTGTCTCGCAAACTACGGGTGTTGATATTCGGTAAGCTTTCGCCGTTAATTTTAATACTACCCGATTTAGGATCGTAAAAACGCATCAGCAGTTTTAACAAGGTGCTTTTACCGCTTCCACTTCTGCCGTGAATACCTAAAATTTCACCCTTTTTCACAGACAAGCTGACATCCGATAAAATTTGTTCTTCACCGTAGGCAAAACTTACGTTCTCAACATCAATGCGAGAAACCTCTTTCAAATCGACCGCACTTTCTACGTCTTTTAATTCGGGTTCTTCTGCTAGCAAACTCAATACACGCTCACCTGAAGCCAAGGTTTGTAACAAGTTACTTGAAAGGTTGCTTAACGCAATAACCGGACCGTAACTCGACATCAATAAAATCACGCCGATTAAAAAGGCAGAAAAATCAATCTTATCTAGACTAAACAAAATTAAGCCTGTGAATAACATAATGATGTTAAACGCTGATACTGCTACTTCAGTATAAACACGTACTTTCGCTTCTTGGTCTTTAATGCGTTCAAAAGCCGTATCAATTTTTTGGCTGCGTTGTTGAATTTCATCTAACCGTTGTTTCGCATACCCGAAAAGTTGGATTTCTTTCATACCTCGCACACTGTCGAGGAAGAAATCATTCATTTCGCCCACTAATTCACGATAGCGTCTGCCATCTTCACGCGCTAATTTGGTGGTGATAATGGGTAGAATCACACCCACCGTTAAATAAGCGGCTAATGCCACAATTACAAACCAGCCAGAAAGATGCCCAAAGACCAACAATAAAATCGCAGAAGTAAAGAACGCAATCATAATCGGTGCAATAGTGTGCGCATAGAACACTTCGAGCAATTCAATATCATTGGTGACTAATGACACTAATTGCCCCGCTTGTTTATCTTGCAATTTCACAAAAGCCAAACGACGTAAGGAAGAAAACACTTTGTCACGCAATAATGCCAATAATTTAAAAGCAATATAGTGTCCTGACATTTGCTCTAAATAACGCAATGCGCCACGAGCCAGCGCTAACACGATAAGTGCGGTCAAAATTCCAGAAAAACTTAAATGAGTGTCAAAGTTTAATAAATTTACTAAACCCATCGCCCCAAGCACCATAATAAAGATGGCAGCCAGGAAACCGAGTGTTCCCATGGTGATAGTAAACGCCATAATGTACGAAAGTGGAGTCACTAATTTCAACAAATGCCCCATCACAACAAAACCATTTTTACGCATTTGCCACCTCTCTAATTTGTTCTAAATCTTTTTGTTGTTGGAACATTTCAGCATACGCACCTTGTTTTTCCATGAGGGCTTTATGTGTGCCTTGCTCAATCAATTTGCCTTGTTCAAGCACGTTAATGCAGTCTGCATTCACGGCATTCGCCAAACGGTGAGAAATCATCACAATGGTTTTTTGTTGTTTAAATTGCTGAATGAACTGCAAAATAATTTCTTCGCTTTCCACGTCAATGTTACTGGTCGCTTCATCAAAAATATAAAGCGCCGCATTGTGTAATAACGCGCGTGCTAAGGCTAAACGTTGAATTTGACCGCCGGATAAATTCGCGCCACGGCTTAATAGCTGCATATCTAATCCACCATTATCTCGAACGAATTGCGCCAGATTGACTTGCTCTAAACACGCATAAATTTGCTCATCTGTGGCATCAATTTTCGCCATGGTCATATTTTCACGTAATGAGCCTTTAAACACATAACTGCTGTGGCTCACCAAAGAGACTTTTTCATAAAATGAATGACGATCAATCTCTTGAATTTCTTGGCCGTTGAATAGAATTTTGCCTTGTTGCGCTTGATTAAAGCCCATTAGCAATGAAACCAAGGTAGATTTACCACAACCACTTTTACCTACAAATACCGTAAGCTGATTTGGTAAGATGCTTAAATCTAAGCCAACAATCGCGGGCTTCTCTTCACTATAAGAAAAATGCAGATCTTGAATATCCACTTGAATAGCATTTTTCGCTGCAAAATCGACCGCTTGTGTTTGAGTTTCCACGGGCGTATCTAACAATGTGAATATCTTATCTGATGCCGCTTTACCATTCATCGCCACATGGAAGAAAGACCCCAATAAACGAAGCGGAATAAAGAATTCAGAAGAAAGCAGAATAAATAAAATAACACCTAATACGGTTAATTGATCAGCTTGAAATTGCAACAAGGCCGTTAAAATCCCGATTGCCGCCCCACCGTAAGCAAGTAAATCCATCAGCGATACCGAGTTAAGCTGCATGGTCAGTACTTTCATGGTAATTTTGCGGAAATGTTCTGCTTCTTCATCCATTGCCTTTGCTTTATAAGCATCATCTTGATAGATTTTTAGCGTAATTAAACCCTGTAGGTTATCTAAGAAACTGCTGCCTAATCCCACATAAATGGACCAATATTTTGCCAAGAGTTTTTTCGCGATTTTATTCACTGCAATAATAGACATTGGAATCAGCGGCACGCAAATCAGCAAAATCACGGCTGTTTTAAAGCTGAAAAAGATCAGGAAAGCAAAGAGTGTGAGCGGTGCAAGTAAGCTATAAAAAAGCTGAGGTAAATAACGCCCAAAGTAGATTTCAAGCTGCTCCACACCTTCTGAGGCTACTTGAATGATACTTGACGTGGATTGTTGATTCACTTGGTTAAGTGGCATCGAAGCCAATTTACGATAGATGAGGCTACGCAGCTCATGTTTGACTTTAGTACTAGCAAAATAAGAGGCTTGCACCGATTTTTTACCTGCAAAGGCACGCAACGCCAAAGCAGCAATTAAAACGATACCCAAAATGACCGCACTTATCGGGCCCAATTCATTAAAATAAGCCGCCTGTAAAATATAAGAAAACACGACAGCACTAATAATCCCGCCAACTAACGCCACCCAGTTCCATAACACCGTGATGCCAATCCATTTTTTACTATCGGCCACCGTGTTAATTAGGCGTTTATCTATCATCATAATGATTGCTCCTAAAAAACAAAAAAGAAGTACGCACATTACTATGCGTACTTTGCTACCAATCTAACAACTAAAAACGAGTCTATTTCGTATCATTGTCCTTAAACGATAAAAATCGTGAAAATTATAGTAAAGAATACACACAAATAATAGATCTAATTAAAAATTATTTCCATTTCTAAATAAAATAAAAAAATACCGCACTTGGTTTCCATAAGTGCGGTCATTTTTAGTAATATTTTTGAATGTTAGACTAAATGTCTAAGTTTGCTCGCAAGGCATTCATTTCGATAAATTCACGACGAGGCTCAACTTCATCGCCCATTAATGTGGTGAAGAGTTGGTCTGCTGCAACAGCATCTTTAATCGATACTTTTAACATACGACGAGCATTTGGATCCATGGTAGTTTCCCAAAGTTGCTCGGCATTCATTTCACCTAGCCCTTTGTAACGTTGGATTTCTAAGCCACGACGAGATTCTTTCATTAACCATTCAACGGCTTGTTCGAATGACTGAACTGGCTGTGTTTTTTCACCACGTGTGACGTAAGCGCCCTCTTCTAGTAAGCCATTAACTTGCTGACCGAATGTGGAAATCTTCGCAAATTCATTGCCTGTCACAAAATCAAAGTTAATGAAGTAATCTGTATCAATACCATGTTTACGAACGGTAATGACTGCTTCATATACTTGGCGTTCGCTGTTAAATTGTGTTCTTGCTGAATATAAATGTGCTTCCGTTTCTTTTTCGGTTAAATACGCAACAAAAGCATTCGCCCAATTTTCGACCGCACTTTCATTACGCATTAACTCAACGGTTAATTGTGGTTGGTAAACCAAGCCTTGTAATAATGGCTCTGGATAATAACGACTTAAACGAGTAATTAATTTCTGAACATTGTTATATTCGCCTACTAATTTCTCGAACACTAAGTCATTCATTGCCGGTGCATTGGCACTGATATGCAACGCTGCACCATCTAACGCAAGCATTAACTCATATTGCACCATTTCGTCGTTATCTTTGATGTAACGCTCTTGTTTACCTTTTTTCACTTTATAAAGTGGTGGCTGAGCGATATACACGTAACCACGCTCAATTAATTCCGGCATTTGACGATAGAAGAAGGTCAACAATAAAGTACGAATGTGTGAACCGTCCACGTCCGCATCGGTCATGATAATGATGTGATGATAACGTAATTTATCCGGATTATATTCATCGCGACCAATACCACAGCCAAGTGCTGTAATTAAAGTGCCCACTTCTTGAGAAGAAAGCATTTTGTCGAAACGTGCTTTTTCAACGTTAAGAATTTTACCTTTTAACGGTAAAATCGCCTGGGTTTTACGATCACGACCTGATTTTGCCGAACCACCCGCAGAATCCCCCTCCACGAGGTAAAGTTCTGACAGTGCAGGATCTTTTTCTTGGCAGTCTGCTAATTTACCCGGAAGACCCGCAATATCCAATGCGCCTTTACGACGAGTCATTTCGCGGGCTTTACGTGCTGCTTCACGTGCACGAGCAGCCGTAATAATTTGATTTACAATGATTTTCGCATCGGCTGGATTTTCTAATAAATATTCCTGCATACGCTCATTCATGGCAGATTCAACCGCACTTTTCACTTCAGAAGATACTAATTTGTCTTTTGTTTGTGAAGAGAATTTAGGATCGGGCACTTTCACCGAAATAATTGCCACCAAACCTTCACGCGCATCGTCACCTGAAGTACTCACTTTCTCTTTTTTCAGTAACCCTTCGCTTTCCATATAGTTATTTAAGCTACGCGTTAATGCACCACGAAAACCGGCCAAGTGTGTACCACCATCACGCTGTGGAATGTTATTGGTAAAGCAATAAACGTTTTCGTTTACGCCATCATTCCATTGCAATGCAACTTCCACGCCAATACCGTCTTTTTCAGCTGAAAAATAGAATGGTTTTGGGTGAATTGGATTTTTATTTTTATTTAAATATTCAACGAACGCTTGAATACCACCTTCGTAATGGAAGTGATCTTCTGTGCCATCACGTTTATCGATTAAACGAATCGATACACCAGAGTTTAAGAATGAAAGCTCACGTAAGCGTTTTGCTAAAATTTTGTAATCGAAAGTTGTAATCGCAAAGATTTCTGGACTTGGCCAGAAACGCACCGTTGTACCCGTCGCTTGCGTTTCACCGATAATAGTTAAAGGCCCTTGAGGCTCACCTAAGTGATAGAATTGCTCGTACACATGACCTTGGCGACGAATGGTTAATTGCAATTTATCAGAAAGTGCATTTACTACCGAAACACCCACGCCGTGCAAACCACCTGATACTTTATAAGAGTTATCATCGAATTTACCGCCCGCGTGAAGCACTGTCATGATTACTTCTGCTGCAGAAACACCTTCTTCTGGGTGAATATCCACTGGAATACCACGGCCATCATCTTGTACGGAAACAGAATTATCATCATGAATGGTGACGATAATATCGGAACAATGACCCGCAAGGGCTTCATCGATCGCGTTATCCACCACCTCAAACACCATATGGTGTAGGCCTGTTCCATCATCGGTATCCCCAATATACATGCCCGGACGTTTCCGAACAGCATCAAGCCCTTTTAAGACTTTAATACTTGATGCACCATAAGCATTTTCTGTAACCGGTGTTTCTGACATAGTTTTTCTCTATTTTGTAATGAAAATTGTGCGGAATTATAGCAAAAAACTGACTATTTTGCGAAATAAAAGTGCGGTCAAAATTTTCGCTGTTTAAAAACCAATAAACAAGTACATAGCATATTAAAACAAAAAGACGAGTTTTATCTAAACTCGTCTTTTTTATTGTATTAACACTTATTTCCAAATATGGTTATTTAACCCGAGTTCTTTCACCATATCTGTGAAACCTTTGATACTCGAAATATAATCACGAATCGTACTGTCTTCCAGCAAGGACTTTTCAAAAGATGGTTCAAAACTATTCTTTCCTAAATTAGCTGCAATAATCACTTTTCGGTTACGAAGCACCATCGAAATAGGGCAATTAAATTTCTCTTTCAATCCACAAAAGCGTTCCATTAACTTAGGCGATAAGGCATATCTGGCTAAGATTTGATCTTCAGTAAACACATCAAAATAACGATTAAAAGATGGACTATCCATCAAAGCAATTTCACCTTCTTTTCTTAAACACCCCTCCTTCTTATCGCAAACATAAACCCAATGGGCCAGTTCTTTAGGGAAGGTCGCTTTAAATAAAATGCCTTGAAAGGTCGTGGTTCTTAATCCTTTCATCATTTTTCCGCTCGGTTCCATATTAAACGCTGCAAAATCACAGATTTCAACTTCAGTCTGGTCAAGCTCACCCAAAATTAAATCCTCACTACGATAACTCGCCGGATAACTATCGTAAACTGAGAAAAAATCATTAAGATGAAGCCCCCGGTCTGGTCTAAAGTGGAAGCCAAACTCCTGGACAATCGTGTTAATTACCCGAGTTTTAAATTCTGCAATAAAGCGTTTATATCTAAAAAATAAGCGACGGAAAGAATAAATGAGCACACCAAGAATCAATGCCGTACTTAATAGATTCTCACTCCCTATCGCACCGAGAAGCAAAAATAACCCAAAACACAACCCAATTATCGATTTGTTGATAAGTGATTTGACGGCTAAGCGTTCCTCATCTAATTTTTCCAACCCCAGGAAACGAATCCCTTCAATCTCTTTTGGTGTATTCATGGTTTGTCCACTTATTGTTTAAATAAATTACCCACATTAGGGACTTCCGCTTCATTCTGAGGAATATCGAAAAATGTTCCTTTCTGGAAATTAAACAAGTTTGCAATTAAATTTGATGGGAACATTTCCACCGCATTGTTATACTCTTCAACTGCTGAGTTATAAGTACGTCTTGCTGCAGAAATTTGCTCTTCTACATCGCTAAGTACGGTCTGAATTTGCATAAGATTTTGATTAGATTTGAGATCAGGGTAATTTTCTAGACGAACCTGTAAATTACGCAATAATCCTGAAATCTCATTATTGAGTTGGAATTTTTCACTTGTAGTATGAGCCAACTTAGCACTTTCACGTAACGTTACGATACGCTCAAGCAAGCTACGCTCATGCGACATATATTCCTTTGCTGTGGCAACAAGGTTTGGTAACAAATCATAACGGCGTTTTAACTGAACATCCACGCTTGCCTCAACACTGCTCACTTGATTACGTCTCATAACCAATTTGTTATACATTGAAATGGTGAAAGCTAAAGTTACAACAACAATACCTGCGACTACACTCATTATTATTTTCTCCATAAAAAATTATCCCTGCTTAGTATAGGAAAAAGCGTAATAAAATCCATTCTCTTAGACAATTTTTTGTTGATAAAAATCAATAAAAATAAACAAAACCAAGAATTTAACTTATTCACTTCCTATTCATATCAACGCAAAGTGCGGTCAAATTTTACGAGGATTTTTCGAGACCAAATCCTTCTTTATTATTGTGATTTTATGTACAAAAAAGATACTCTAAGTGAAGATAACCTTAATAAATAACAATCATTCTCAATAATTAAGTAAAAACAATCACTTACCCACTTATTTTGTAAGGAAAATAAGGGTATTTTTGATTACGATCAAATAAATTTCCCGCATCAAGGCATATCATAGCTAGATTAACCATACAAGTAACGTGCCAATTGGAGTGATTATATGCAACGAAGTGATGGATTATTTTCTGCTTTAGCAGAAGTTTCCCGTCGGGATTTTATGAAGTTATGTACCGCACTTGCGGCGACTATGGGGTTAAGTTCAAAAGCGGGTGCAGAAATGACCGCTGCTTTAACCGAACCTAAACGTCCACCAGTATTATGGATTGGTGCGCAAGAATGTACGGGTTGTACTGAATCCTTGCTACGTGCGACCCACCCAACAGTAGAAAACTTGGTATTGGAAATGATTTCCTTAGAATACCACGAAACTCTTTCTGCCGCCTTTGGGGAACAAGCTGAAGATAACAAACACAATGCAATTAAACAGTATTATGGAAAATATGTTTTAGTCGTAGATGGATCTATTCCGGTAAAAGACGGCGGCGTCTATTGTATGGTAGCAGGTAAACCGATTGTAGAACACATCCAAGAAGCCGCTAAAGGTGCCGCAGCGATTATTGCGATCGGTTCTTGTGCGGCATGGGGTGGCGTACCTTCTAGTGGCGGTAACCCAACTGGCGCAAGCAGCTTGTCTGAAGTATTACCAAAAGGCACTCCGGTGATTAATATTCCAGGTTGTCCACCCAATCCACACAACTTCCTTGCAACTGTCGCTTATATTCTTACTTATAAGAAACTACCCGCAATGGACAAATTAAATCGTCCATTATTCGCTTACGATCGCTTAATTCACGAAAACTGCTATCGTCGTCCGCACTTTGATGCGGGTCGCTTTGCTAAAGAATACGGCGATTATGGTCACCGCAACGGTTGGTGTTTGTATCATCTCGGTTGTAAAGGACCAGAAACTTACGGTAACTGTTCTACTTTAGAATTCTGTGATGTCGGCGGTAATAACTGGCCGGTCGGTATCGGACACCCTTGCTATGGTTGTAACGAAAAAGGTGTGGGCTTTACCAAAGGTATTTTCCAATTAGCCGGCGTAGAAAACCCAACGCCACGTGTTGAAAAACCAGATGTTAATAATACCGAAGGTTCAGGTGCAACCATGACCGCCATTGGCTTATTAGGTGGTGCAGCTGCAATCCTAGCAGGCGTGAGTGTTGTGACCTTACGCGAATTAAGCGCTCAACATAAAGCCCGTTCCGAAGCTAAAGCCGCAGAGAAAGAACAACATACAGGTAAATAAGATGGATAGACGAAAATTTCTAAAAGCAGGTATGCTTGGCGGAATCGCTTCCTCCTTGCCTGTGTCGAGTGCGCAGGCAACGGAAATGGTTGAGCCCATTCCTGGTGCACTAGGAATGCTTTACGACTCTACCCTTTGCGTAGGTTGTCAAGCATGCGTGGCTGAATGTCAAAACGTAAACCACACACCCGTGAATCCAAAAGGTGATCAAACTTGGTCAAATAACGACAAACTCACACCGTTTACTCGTAACGTGATTCAAGTATGGAGTGATGGTGACGGCACAAATAAAGACAAAACAGAAAACGGCTATGCTTACGTGAAAAAACAATGTATGCATTGCGTTGACCCTAACTGTGTTGCGGTTTGCCCAGTTCAAGCCCTTACCAAAGATCCAAAAACCGGTATCGTGAAATATGATCCCGATATTTGTACCGGTTGCCGTTATTGCATGGTTGGCTGTCCGTTTGATGTACCCAAATACGACTATGACAATCCATTCGGTGAAATCAGCAAATGTGAGCTTTGCAACCAAAAAGGCGTTGAACGTTTAGATAAAGGCGAATTACCTGGTTGCTGTCATGTTTGTCCAACTGGCGCCATTATTTTTGGTACACGTGAAGAATTATTGGCTGAAGCTAAACGTCGTTTAAGCTTATTACGTGGTACTGAATATGATTATCCACGTCAAAGCGTCAATAGTACAGATAAATACCGTGCTACCGTGCCAGCCTATCTACACCACATTTATGGTGAAACAGAAGGTGGTGGTACACAAGTATTAGCTTTAAGTGGTGTACCTTTTGCCAACCTAGGTTTACCAGACTTAGATGAAGTCGCAACAGGTTCTCGTGCCGCGCATTTACAACACTTCTTGTATCGCGGTTTAGCATTGCCGTTAGTCGCACTTGCTGGTTTAACCTTTATGACTTACAAAAATATGCACGGCGATAAAATCGCTGAGCGTATAGCAGCACAAAAAGAAGCTATGCGTCAGGCACGCAAGGAAATGGAAGAAGCGGAGGATGAGCATCATGAGTAATCCACGTCCGGTAGGCGGTCGCCTTGTTTCTGCCGCAATTCTCTTTTTTGCACCACTTGCCGTGCTTTGCGTTTTATTAATTTTAAAACGTTTAGTGTTTGGTATTGGTTCCGTGACCGCACTTAATGGCGGTTATCCTTGGGGTTTATGGATTGCCTTTGACTTACTTGTTGGTACAGGATTTGCCTGTGGCGGTTGGGCATTAGCTTGGACCGTGTATATTTTCAATAAAGGGAAATATCACGCCCTTGTACGCCCAGCATTACTTGCAAGTTTATTCGGTTATTCACTCGGTGGCCTATCTATCACCATTGATATGGGTCGTTATTGGCATTTACCTTATTTCTACATTCCAGGCCAGTTCAACACGAATTCTGTTCTGTTTGAAACGGCATTTTGTATGACGGTATATATCATCGTGGTAACCCTAGAGTTTGCCCCAGTATGGCTTGGTTTCTTTGGGCTGTAAAAAAAGGTTTAAAATCCTGCAAGAATCATGTTTTTCATTATTGCCTTGGGTGCCTTATTACCGATGATGCACCAATCATCTATGGGTTCTTTAATGATTGTGGCTGGTCATAAAGTCCATCCGGTATGGCAAAGCTATGAAGTTTTACCGATACTCTCCTTACTGACAGCTTTCATTATGGGCTTCTCTATCGTGATCTTTGAAGGCTCCTTAGTTAAAGCGGGTCTTGCAGGAAAAACGCCAGATGAACGTCATTTATTCACTCAACTTGCACGCGTTACTGCAGGCTTAATTTTCTGTTTCTTAGCAGTGCGTTTTGGTGAGTTGATTTATAACGATAAACTGCAAATGGTTGTGGGTTTCGATAAATTAACAAGATTTGAAGCATGGATGTTCTGGATGGAAGTTTGGTTGATGGTATTACCATTACTGACCCTCTTCCTCGGGGAGAAAAAATCTGATTCCCGTTGGTTATTTATTTCGGCATTAAGCATGTTACTCGGTGCGGCATTATGGCGTATGAACTACTCGCTTATCATGTATAACCCGGGCAATGGCTATCAATATTTCCCATCAGCGGAAGAATTGCTTATTTCAATTGGCTTCGTTTCTATTGAAGTATGTGCCTATATTTTAATCATTCGTTTATTCCCTGTATTACCGGTATTTAAAGAAAAACATACCGAAGACTCAGAAAAAATTATTGCCGAAAAAGCGGCATTCAGCAAAAAAGTTAGCGGAGCAGAATAATGTTAGAAAAAAAACGTATCTCAATTGACCCAATTACCCGTATTGAGGGTCATTTACGTATTGATTGCGAAATTGAAAACGGTATTGTCACCAATGCTTGGTCATCCGGTACCATGTGGCGCGGTATGGAAAATATCGTAAAAGGTGCAGACCCTCGTGATGCATGGATGATTATGCAACGTATCTGTGGCGTATGTACCACAGTACACGCGATTATCAGCGTACGTGCCGTAGAAGATGCTATCGGTGCTAAGGTACCAGTCAATGCACAATACATTCGTAACATGATTCTTGCTGCGCACAGCATTCACGACCATATCGTGCATTTCTATCAACTCTCCGCGATGGACTGGGTAGATATCACCGCTGCGCTACAAGCTGATCCTGAAAAAGCAGCAGATATGCTAAAAGGCGTTTCTACATGGTCATTAAACAGTGCTAACGAATTCCGCAACGTACAGAAAAAAATTCAAGCATTAGTGGACAGCGGACAACTTGGTATTTTCGCTAACGGTTATTTCGGTCATGCTGCAATGAAACTTCCACCAGAAGTCAACCTCATTGCCGTCGCGCACTATTTGCAAGCGCTTGAATGTCAACGTGATGCTAACCGTGTAGTCGCATTACTTGGTAGTAAAACACCACATATTCAAAACTTAGCTATCGGTGGTGTGGCAAACCCAATTAACTTGGATTCCCAAGCTGTGCTTAACCATGAACGTCTCATGTTCGTGAAAGCTTGTATCGATCGCTTAACTGACTTCATTAACCAGGTATATAAAGTGGATGCGGCAGTATTTGCGGCTTACTATCCTGAATGGTTAAGCTTGGGTAAAACATCGGGTAACTACTTATCTGTGCCAGAATATCCAATTGATGCGGACAATTCTAAATTCATGTTGAAAGGTGGTTACGTTGAAAATGGTGATTTATCCACTTTCCGTCCTATCGACCAACAAAAAGATGAGTTCGTTGTAAAAGGAATTAAAGAGAGCGGTAAACACGCTTGGTACGAAGATGATGAACCATTAGAACCTTGGGCTGGTTTAACTCGTCCGAAATATACCGGATGGCAGGATGACGGTAAATATTCTTGGGTAAAAGCGCCGACCTTCTACGGCAAAGTGGTAGAAGTCGGTCCGCTCGCCTATTTAATTTGCGGCTTGGCAGCGAATGACAAACCAACCGTTACCCATTTCAACGAATTAAAAGGCATTTATGAAAAATTGACTGGTAATACTTTAACCACCGATCAATTACATTCTACCCTTGGACGTATTATCGGTCGTACCGTGCATTGCTGTGCGATCAACGACATTTTAAGCGCTCAATGGCAAATGCTCATTGATAATATCGCTAAAGGTGATATGACGGCTTATATCAAAACAGATATCCCTGCAAGCGGTGAGTTCCGTGGTGTTGGCTTTGGTGAAGTACCACGTGGTATGCTTTCTCACTGGGTTGTCATCAAAGACGGCCGCATTGAAAACTATCAAGCGGTTGTTCCATCTACATGGAATGCAGGTCCACGTAACGAACAAGACCAAATGGGTCCTTATGAGCTTTCTATTATTGGTACACCGGTGGCAGATCCAACTAAACCATTGGAAGTGGTCAGAACTATTCACTCTTTCGACCCTTGTATGTCTTGTGCCGTGCACGTAGTTAATACCGAAAATGGTGAAGTGACTGAAGTGAAGGTGTTGTAATGAAGCCGTTAATTCTAGGCGTCGGCAATATTTTGTTAAGTGATGAAGGTGTCGGTGTACGCGTTGTGCAGGAGCTTGAAAAACGTCCTGAAATTCAACCGCACTTTGACATCATTGATGGTGGTACTTGTGGCATGGAATTACTGGATGCGATGGCAAATCGCGAGCATTTGATTATTGTCGATGCCGTGCTTGCTAACAAACTGCCAGGCGAGATTATTGTGTTACATGATGAGCAGGTGCCCACCTTTTTCTCTCGCAAAATTTCGCCACATCAACTCGGCATTTGTGATGTACTTTCTGCAATGAAATTAACGGATGAATTCCCAAAACACCTTTGCCTCATCGGCATCCAACCAGAATCGCTAGAATCTGGAATTGGCTTGACGGAAACAATACAAAACGTATTGCCAAAGGTTTTTAAAACGTTAAATCAAGTCATTAAGGAATACGGTTTGAATCTAGATTCCCCTCTTTAGAAAAGAGGGGCTGGGGGAGATTTGACTTAATTAATCGAGACTAGTGTTAAATCTCCCCTAACCCCTCTTTACGAAAGAGGGGAACTTTCTTTAAGATTTCGCCTGCTCTGCTTTAATATTATTAATATTGAAAAATAAACCATGTATCGACACGAAAAAACACCTGAAAATTCGACCGCACTTTTAAACTCTGTTTCTGGCTTTGAAGAAAACCCAACGGAGATTTTCCTTGCCGAAATGCAAAACATTGTACCTGAAATGCAAGATCTCCCTTTTTATCACAAAGGCATCGAGTGTTTCTGCCCTAAATTTGTTTTATTTGAAGATCAATGGATCGGCACAGTATTAACGCCATGGATGATGAGTGTGGTGATTCTACCTGGCCCTCAACAACAATGGGAACCACGTGAATTAGGTGATAAACTTACTGTACAACTGCCTTACAAAGCACTCACTTTCACCGTTAGTAGTCTTGAAAATGTACCGCAATATTTAAGTTGCTCCTTACATTCACCACTCGACCCGAATCTGACTAATGAACAAGCGCTTCAACTCACACAAGATTGTTTACGTATGATTTTATCTATACCAACCGCACAGCCGACATTTAATGCTGATCGTCGTAATCTATTTAAGGCTATGATCAAATAAATGTAAGCTGCAACTAGTTAATAAAAATGGGCAAAGTAAACTAACTTACTTTGCCCATTTTCCTTTGCATCCCGCACAAAGTGCGGTCAATTTTTGCTTAATTTTTCACATTAATACAACACACGCGCTTTAATTGTGCCTTCAATCTCACGGAGTTTGGCTAACAATGGTGATGCATCATCTGTTTCAACATCTACCACAACATAACCAATTTTCGGATCGGTTTGCAGATATTGCGCTGCAATATTGAGATTGGCTTCGACGAAAATTTGGTTCAGTTTGTTTAATACGCCTGGACGATTTTCGTGAATGTGAAGTAAACGTTTTGCACTGGCGTGCTCTGGTAAAGAAACCTCTGGGAAATTTACAGAAGAAAGGGTTGAACCATTATCAGAATATTTCACAAATTTACCCGCGACTTCAAAACCAATGTTTTCTTGTGCTTCCGCAGTCGAACCACCAATATGCGGGGTTAAGATCACATTATCAAATTTACGTAGTGGTGAAACAAACTCTTCATTGATTGAAGCAGGCTCAACAGGGAATACGTCAATCGCCGCACCACGGATTTTACCTTGCTCAAGTGCAGCTGCTAAAGCATCAATATCCACTACCGTACCACGTGCTGCATTGATTAAAATAGAATCTTGTTTTAATTGTGCAATACGTTCAGCACTCATTAAATTACGAGTTGAAGGTAAATCTGGTACATGAAGCGAAATCACATCACAAGAACCTAACAACTCTTCAAGTGTGTGTAATTGTTTTGCATTACCCAATGGTAATTTATTTTCAATATCGTAGAAATATACTTCCATCCCTAGAGATTCCGCAATAATACTTAATTGCGAACCGATATGGCCGTAACCTACGATACCTAATTTTTTGCCGCGTACTTCATGAGAACCCACTGCCGATTTATTCCATAAACCACGATGCACATCGGCATTCGCTTGAGGAATATTGCGCATTAAGAGCAAAATCTCACCCAACACTAATTCAGCTACAGAACGTGTATTAGAGAACGGTGCATTAAATACTGGAATCCCACGCATTTTGGCTGCATTAAGATCAACTTGGTTGGTACCGATGCAGAAACAACCAATAGCAATCAGCTTAGGCGCAGCTTCAATCATTTCAGCGGTTAATTGGGTGCGTGAACGTAAGCCAATAAAATGCGCATCTTTAATGGCTTCTTTTAGCTCATCACCATCTAAAGCTTTTTTGTAAAAGTCAATGTTGGTATAGCCCGCCGCATGTAAGGTATCTAATGCACTTTGGTGCACGCCCTCTAATAACACAAATTTAATTTTTGATTTGTCGAGTGAGACTTTGTTTGTCATGTTTGCTTCCTTATTTTTATTAATCAATAATTTTTGCGCCGTCTGGTGTACCGACAATCACAATATCCGCCCCACGTAAGGCAAAAATACCATTTGTTACTACACCCGCGACATTATTCAATTCTTTTTCCATTTCCACTGGATTTAAAATAGCGAAGTTATGTACATCTAAAATCACGTTGCCATTATCAGTCACCACGCCTTCACGATATTCTGGCGCACCACCAAGAGAAACTAATTTACGACCAACTTGTGAGCGAGCCATTGGAATGACTTCTACTGGTAATGGGAAAGTCGTACCTAAAACATCCACTTGTTTACTGGTATCTACAATACAAATAAATTTTTTCGCTAAAGCAGCCACAATTTTTTCGCGAGTCAGTGCCGCACCGCCGCCTTTGATCATCATTTTTTGTGGATTGATTTCATCTGCGCCATCCACATAAATATCTAAACTGGATACATCGTTAGCACTAAATACTTCAATACCCTGTTTACGTAATAACTCTTCCGAAGCTTTAGATGCTGCTACCGCGCCTTGAATTTGATCTTTTAATTCTCCTAAGGCTTCAATAAAACAATTCACTGTTGAACCACTTCCCACGCCAACAATGGTATCGAGCTTAACATATTTTAACGCCGCACGTGCCGCTAATTTTTTCATTTCTAATTGGTCCATTTTTCTCTCCCTTTTAAATCGTGGATACAACGTAAACGTTTGCTTTACTTTAATACGACACTATTAAATAAACAAGTGTAAAAATTTATTCATGATGATGAAAAAATTTTATTCATCTAAAAAAAGCGCTAACAGCTCATTCAAAAACAATTTGCCGTGTTCGGTGATCTGCCAAAAATCCAGTGTTTCCACGATATAATTTTGTTGAATGGCAAAATCAATTTGATTTTTGACCGCACTTTGCGAAAGCCCCGTGTAATACTCAAACTCTTGTTTTGGCACGGCTTCCAATAAACGAAAGCGATTCATGAAAAACTCAAAAGCGCGGTCATTTTTCTCCACATTTTTTTCTTCATAAAGGTACTCGCCACGCAAATAGCCTTTCGGATGTTTCGTTTTAGAAAAACGTAAAATATCACCATCAAGAAAAGTCAGTTTTCCATGTGCACCACAGCCTATCGCCAAATAGTCCCCGAATCGCCAATAATTCAAATTATGCTGACATTGAAAACCCGGTTTTGCATAAGCAGATGTTTCATATTGTTGATAACCTGCTTCGGTTAAAAGCTGGTGGCCTTGCTCAAAAATATCCCAAAGCGCATCATCATCCGGCAACGTAGGCGGACGATAAGCAAACATGGTATTGGGTTCAATGGTGAGTTGATACCAAGAAAGGTGTGGTGGAGCAAGCTCAATGGCTTGTCGCAGATCATCTAAGGCTTCCTCAAGTGTTTGGTTTGGCAATCCGTGCATTAAATCCAGATTGAAACTTTTCAAGCCTGAAACTTTCGCCAAACTGACCGCACTTTTAGCCTCTGCCGCATTATGAATGCGCCCTAAACGTTGTAATTTATCGTCATTAAAACTTTGGATACCCATGGAAATACGTGTTACACCAGCATCCACATAGCCTTTAAAACGTTCCGCCTCCACGGTGCCTGGATTAGCCTCCATGGTAATTTCAATATTCTCTGAAAAAGGAATACGACGTTGAATTTCTGCCAATAACAACTTGATACTTTCCGCTGAAAATAAACTTGGCGTACCACCACCAATAAAAATTGAATGGAGTGGACGATTTTGAATACTAGCCTGATATTTCTCTAAGTCTGCCTCAAGATCGGCGATCAGATGTTGCACATATTCTTGTTCAGGAATTGCGCCTTTCTGTGCATGCGAATTGAAATCACAATAAGGGCATTTCTGCACACACCAGGGAATATGCACATAAAGGGAAAGGGGGGGAAATTTTTGCATAATTAAAAGTCAAAAGGGCTTGTTTTCACAAGCCCTAAAAAATAAGTCATTAATTGACCGCTCTTGCTGTTTTAGTCGCAGCTTTACGGCGAGGTGCTTTCGCTTTCGTTTCCACTTTCACAAATTCAATGCCTTCTGGTGGATTCTCTAACGCTAAGCCTAACACTTCATCAATGGTTTCTACCGCATGAATCGCAAGATTTTCTTTTACGTTATCTGGAATTTCTTCCAAATCTTTCACGTTATCTTTTGGAATTAACACGGTTTTAATGCCACCACGATGTGCCGCAAGTAATTTTTCTTTCAATCCACCGATTGGTAATACTTTACCGCGTAGGCTGATTTCACCTGTCATCGCGACATCGGCACGCACTGGGTTACCCGTTAAGCAAGAAACTAATGCTGTACACATTGCGATACCTGCACTTGGACCATCTTTCGGTGTCGCGCCATCTGGCACGTGAATGTGAATATCACGTTTTTCATGAAATTCAGAATTGATACCCAATTTCTCCGCACGTGCACGGACTACGGTCATCGCTGCTTGGATAGATTCTTTCATCACATCGCCTAATGAACCAGTGAAGGTCAATTTGCCCTTACCTACGACTGAAGCAGTTTCAATAGTTAGTAAGTCACCGCCCACTTCAGTCCACGCAAGGCCTGTTACTTCGCCTACACGGTTTTGGGTATCCGCTTTACCAAATTCAAAACGTTTCACACCAAGATAGTCATGCAAGTTGTCTGAATTAACGGTAATGGATTTCACTTTTTGGTTGACCAATAAATTCTTCACCGCTTTACGACAGATTTTAGAGATTTCACGCTCTAACCCACGCACACCGGCTTCACGGGTGTAATAACGGATAATATCTAAAATGGCGTTTTCTTCGATGGTTAATTCGCCTTTTTTCAATCCATTACGTTCAATTTGTTTTTGCAACAAATGACGCATCGCGATATTCAGTTTTTCATCTTCGGTATAACCAGAAAGACGAATGACTTCCATACGATCTAACAATGGGCCTGGAATATTCATGGAGTTTGAGGTTGCCACAAACATCACATCTGACAAATCATAGTCCACTTCAAGATAGTGATCGTTGAAGGTGGTATTTTGTTCTGGATCAAGCACTTCTAACAAAGCTGATGCTGGGTCACCACGCATATCCGAAGACATTTTATCGATTTCATCAAGCAAGAAGAGCGGGTTTTTCACGCCAACTTTTGCCATTTTTTGAATCAATTTACCTGGCAATGCACCAATATAGGTTTTACGGTGACCACGGATTTCCGCCTCATCACGTACCCCACCTAATGCCATGCGTACATATTTACGACCTGTTGCATTGGCAATAGATTGACCTAGTGAGGTTTTACCCACCCCTGGTGGCCCCACTAAGCAAAGGATTGGACCTTTAATTTTGTTTAAACGCGCTTGCACCGCAAGGTATTCTAAAATACGTTCTTTCACTCGCTCTAAACCGTAGTGATCCGCATCCAAGACTTGTTGTGCTTTTGCGATATCTTTCTTCACTTTAGTACGTTTATGCCATGGCACTTGAAGCATCCACTCAATATAGCTACGCACCACTGTCGCTTCAGCCGACATCGCTGACATCATTTTGAGTTTTTGTAACTCGCTTTCCACTTTGTCACGCACATCTGCTGGCATACCTGCGGCTTCAACCTTTTGACGAAGTTGCTCAACTTCATCAATGGTATCTTCGCTTTCGCCTTCGTCCATTTCTTTGCGAATCGCTTTAATTTGTTCGCTAAGATAATAGTTACGCTGGCTTTTCTCCATTTGTTTTTTCACACGGCCACGGATGCGTTTTTCAACTTGAAGAATATCCGCTTCAGATTCCATCATGCCGAGCAAGTATTCCAAACGCTCTTGCACATCTGCCAGTTCTAACACGCTTTGTTTATGGCGAACGGTCACTGGAATATGCGCAGCCATGGTATCTGCTAAACGATCAGCATCATCAATGCGTTGAAGCGCACCTAAAACATCTGCAGGGATTTTTTTATTAAGTTGCAGATAACTTTCAAATTCATTTAAAACGGCTGCCTTCACCACATCTAATTCTTTTTCATCGCCAAACGTGGTTTCAATCGGTGTGACTTCCGCAGAAAAATGGTCTTCACCATCATTTAATTGATTGATTTTCGCGCGCTGTTGCCCTTCCACCAACACTTTCACTGTGCCGTCTGGCAATTTTAATAATTGAATAATATTGGCAATCGTCCCGACATCGAATACATCATCAACGGTAGGTTCTTCTAAATCAGCTTGCTTTTGTGACACCAATAATAATTGTTTGCCCTCATTCATGGCCTCATCAAGGGCACTAATGGATTTTGCGCGCCCAACAAAAAGTGGCATCACCATATAAGGGAAAACGACAACATCCCGTAATGGCAATACAGGAAGTGTACGTTGTTGAGTTCTTTTGGCGTTCATAGTTATCTCTCTTACATCAATTCTATAATTTCATTGAATATGGGGATGAGTTGCATAAATTCAAGGTAGGATTTGGCATATTAAGGAGAAATCGAAAAATAGGCAAGTAAAGAACCACCTTTATTGATGCTTAATTGGAAAAACCATGGAATACAGGTACAATAAGTGCGGTCAAAAATCAGCATGATTTTACCAATAAAAAACGTTTGAAAAAATAACCGCACTTTATCCATTATGACAGCAAAACAAACTATTACTTTCGCGACCTTTCAAGAATTACTCCCCGATTCTTGTAATCATCCATTAAAAAAACAATTAAGGGATAAAGCCCGTTATTACGGACGAAAATTTTTATTTAAAAAACAATGTGATGCATTGGTTAATTTCTTAAATACAAACCAAACTTGGATTCCGCTTTTTCAACAAAATCCGTATCGTTTTAATGCATTGCTCGCCACCTATTGTGACAAACGTTTTTCTGCAACTGATCGACTCAATGCCATTACCAATAATCTGTTAATGCTTGAAGAAAAAATGGGCGTAGAATTTTGCCAAAAACTACTCCAAGAAAAATCTCTTTTATTGTCACAATTAACAGATCAACTTGGTATTTATTTCAATATCAACCAGATTGACCCTTTTGAAGGTTATTTTTCTATTAACTTAAAAGACAATGATGGGCGTAGCATTTATGATGCTTCTTTCACCTTTTTAAAGCCAAATAAGTTACTTATTGCTTCAATTCAAGGCCCTTCTTATGAAGAAGCGCAAGAAGCCGTAAAACAAGCCACAAAAGAATTACACGGTGTTCGTCCGATGTTTATGTTGATGAATGTTTTCCGCTTGTTAGCCGAAAAATGGCAATGTGAATTAATCGGTATTCCTCACACTTCACAAGGTAAATATCGCCTATCTGCTCGCAGTAAAATTCTATTCAATTACGATGAATTCTGGCAAGAAAACCAAGGGCAATTAAATGGTCAATATTGGCAATTACCGCTTGAAAGCGCCCGCAAGCCATTGGAAGAAATTGCCAGTAAAAAACGTTCTATGTACCGAAAACGTTATGAAATGTTGGATGATTTGAGTGAAAAAATTACTCAATTTTCCTAAATAAAATAGACTTAAGCTAGGTTAATCACAATTAAACCCGGCTTAGGTAAACGATTGCTAACCCCGCTATCATTGCATCCTTTCAAAAATCATACTTTGCTTTTTTGCTCATTTTGTATAGAATGCGCGCTCGGCTTATTGACTAATCCGAACACAAGGAGTTCTCCATAATGGAAGCATCAAAGAAAAAGATGAAATTCCCTTCCGCATTTAGCATTCTCTTTATTATTCTTCTTATTGCTATTGGTCTTACTTGGCTTATTCCCTCAGGGTCCTACTCTAAACTTTCCTACGACAGCACCGAAAATCATTTTATTGTCAAAACCCACGGAATTCCCGATCAAAGCTATCCAGCAACAGAACAAACCCTGAATCAACTCAATATCAAAATTCAACTTTCTCATTTCATCAACGGCATTATCAAAAAGCCGATTGCTATTCCCGATACCTATCAGCGCATTGAACAACACGAAAAAGGCATTACCGATATGATTCACGCCATGGTAGATGGCACCATTGAAGTCGCGGATATTATGATTTTTATTTTTATACTTGGCGGGATGATTGGTGTTATCAACAAAACAGGAGCGTTTAATGCCGGATTAATGTCTCTCACCAAGAAAACGAAAGGAAATGAATTCTCTGTTGTCTTTGCTGTCTGCGTGTTGATGCTGTTAGGAGGTACGGCCTGTGGTATTGAGGAGGAAGCGGTAGCCTTCTACCCGATTCTTGTTCCTGTCTTTTTAACCTTAGGCTATGATTCGATTGTCTGTGTTGGCGCCATATTCCTTGCTGCATCAATGGGCACTGCCTTTTCAACAATCAATCCATTCTCCGTCGTCATTGCCTCAAATGCTGCGGGTATTCCATTCACTGAAGGAATGGGATTCCGTACACTGGGTCTGATTCTTGGTGGAACCTGTGTAATAGCCTACATGTATTGGTACTGTAAAAAACTGCGAGCTAATCCTGAATTTTCTTATACCTATGACGATCGACAAGCCTTCTATGATCTCTATATGAAAGACATTGATCCTAATGCAACCGTTGAATTTACCTTTAGAAGAAAACTCATTCTGATTCTATTTAGTGGCGCCTTTCCTCTCATGGTATGGGGGGTGATGTTTGGGGGCTGGTGGTTCCCTCAAATGGCCACTTCCTTCCTAGCCATTACCATCATTATTATGTTTATCAGTGGATTACCTGAAAAAGATGTCGTAAATGGCTTTACTCATGGTGCCTCTGAATTAGTCGGCGTCGCATTGATTATCGGACTCGCTCGAGCAGTCAATATCATTTTGGAACAAGGGATGATTTCAGACACAATTCTTGATTATATGACTCACCTTGTCGGTGGAATGAATGGTGGTGTCTTTATTATTGGTCAGCTCATTGTCTTCATTTTCTTAGGATTGGTTGTACCTTCATCTTCAGGTCTTGCCGTACTCGCTATGCCAATTATGGCACCGCTGGCTGATACTGTTGGTATTCCAAGAGACATTGTGGTATCAGCTTACAACTGGGGGCAATATATTATGTTGTTCCTTGCACCAACAGGATTAGTCCTTGTTACATTACAAATGCTTGGCATCCCATTCAATAAATGGTTGAAATTTGTCATGCCAATCGTAGGTTGCCAATTTGTTATTTCATCGATACTTCTCCTTGTTCAAGTATTTATGTATGCGCAATAAGCAATAAAATAAAAAGCCACGCAATTGCGTGGCTTCTTTTTCTCATCTGATGCTATTTGACAAACTCATCAAACTCTAACTCATAATCATCACCATCTCTGGTGTATTTGATATAACGTGGAAATTGCTCACCTGAGAATTTCTTCACCATGATGTCTTTGTTACCTGTTTTAAATGAATAGGTGATTTCCGTGACAGTTTGCTTGTTGTATTGGATCTGTTTTTCCACTTTCTTCACATTCACATTTTCCATTGGGTAAAGTTTTTTACCATTTGTAATTTGGAAACTGGTTGGCAATTTATCGTAATAACTCAATTGAAATGCCATGGTGAATAAATCAAAAGTTGGTAATTTTAACGGCTCGGTTTCTAACCCATTTTTCACTTTACCGTATTCAATGGTTGTTGGCGAAATTTTAGAAATGGCATAGGGCTTACCATTACGTACGTCTTGATAATTCACCATTTTAAATTGGCTCGGGGTTTGCGAACCGCGAGAAGTAAACACAATGTTGTACAACGGAATATTAATTTTCGCATTGACTGAATACTGTGAACCATCAGCTTTAAAATGCACATACGCCGGCATTAAATAATTCGAACTGTATTTAATATTATAATCCACCGCAGACCATGCTGTTGGTGCATAAGCAATTAACGCAGCAAAAAGGATTTTAAATAACTTCATTGGTTTTCCTTATATATAAAAATAGGTTGCCCTTTAGAGTATCACAGTGAGAAGAAGTTCCCCATTAAAAAACCATCTTATCCGCAGACAAGATGGTTTTCATTTATGTTAGCTTAATGGGAGATTATAAAACTGCACCTGCCATTAAGAAACCGAATAAAACAGATAAAGCAATTGCAATCACACCCGGCACTAAGAATGGGTGGTTAAATACGTATTTACCGATACGAGTTGAACCGGTGTCATCCATTTCTACTGCCGCAATTAAGGTTGGGTAAGTAGGAAGAATGAATAATGCTGATACTGCGGCAAATGCTGCAATCGCGGCTTCCGGAGAAACACCTAATAAAATTGCAGTTGGATATAATGCTTTTGCAGTTGCAGCTTGTGAGTAAAGTAAGGTACTTGCGAAGAACAAGATTACCGCTAAACTCCAAGGGTATTGTTGTAAGAACTCAGCTGATACCGCTTTAATTTGATCGATATGGCCTTCAACGAAAGTATTACCTAACCATGCTACACCAAGCACACAAATTACCGCTGACATACCGGATTTAAAAGTTGCCGCATTAGTAATTTTTGCAGTATCCACTTTACATGCCATAGTGATAATGGCTGCAGTCGCAAGCATGAAAGAGATAATGGCGTTATCACGAGAAAGAATTGGGTTTTGAATTAAACCAACTGTTTTACTGATTGCAGTGGCATAAAGCATGACCACTAAAATCGCGATAAGGAAAATTGCAACAGAGCGTTTTGCATAAGGTTTGATCTCAATTTGCATTTCACCACGCATAGTAATTAAACCTTTCGCGAGACGATCTTGGTAAATTTCATCATTTTTCAAATCTTTACCAAGGAAGTTACAAATCACCGCAGTAATCATACATGCTGCGTAAGTAGTTGGGATCCAAATACCTAATAATTGTAAGTAACTTAAACCAAAGTTTTTCTCTAATTCAGCAGAAAGGAATACCACCGCAGCAGAAATTGGAGACGCTGTAATCGCAATTTGTGAAGCGATAACCGCAATAGAAAGTGGACGTGAAGGACGAATGCCTTGTTCTTTTGCCACTTCAGCAATCACTGGAAGTGTTGAGAACGCTGTGTGACCAGTACCTGCAAGTACAGTCATAAAATAAGTCACCGTTGGCGCAAGGAAAGTGATGTATTTTGGATTTTTACGTAGGATTTTTTCAGCCATTTTCACTAAGAAATCCATACCACCCGCAACTTGCATTGCCGCAATCGCCATGATTACAGACATGATAACTGAAATTACATCAAACGGAATGGCACCCGGTTTTAAGCCAAGTAGTGAAAGTGCAACAACACCCATACCACCCATGAAACCGATACCAATACCGCCTAATCTAGCCCCTAGGTAAATAAAGAGTAGGACGACTAAAAGTTGAGCCCAAATCATAATATTTTCTCCATATTAATTTTAAAAATAATTCCGGAACATATATTAACAACAAACTAGTGCATTATCTATATTTATTAATTGGATTAGTCTATTTTATCCGAAAGTGCGGTTAAAATTTGATTCAAATTCTGACCGCACTTTCAATGACTTTCCTAGAAATCCTCAAAGTATTGTTGAATCACTTTTGGATCTTTTGTTTGTGTTAAGGCTAATTGTAATAACACACGTGCTTTTTGCGGATTCAATGTACCTGAAGCCACAAAACCATATTTAGAATCATCCACTTCAGCATCACGTGTCGTGTAGCCGGTTGGCACACGAGATGAACGCACCACCACAACACCATCTTTCGCCGCTTTTTCTAAACGTTCTAAATGGGCTGCATTCACGTTACCATTACCCACACCTGCAGAAACAATGCCTTGATAGCCCGCATCCAATAATGAATTTAACGGCTCAATTGGTGCATTAGAATACGCATAAACAATGCCCACTTTCGGTAAGCTGTCTAATTTATCTACGTTAAATGGTGTGTTCACCGTATGTTTGCTTTCAGGTGAGCGTTCGTAATCCACTTTACTGTTATGGATATAACCCAAGGTACCATAGTTTGGTGAGTGGAATGTTTGTACTGCAGTGGTACTCATTTTGGTTACATCACGCGCACCTAGTACTTCACCATTCATCGCCACTAACACACCACGACCAGATGATTTTTTATCCGTTGCCACAACGACGGCGTTATAAAGGTTTAACGGACCATCCGCACTTTTTTCTGTCGCAGGACGCATTGCACCGACTAATACAATTGGTTTTTCACATTTCGCGGTAAGATCTAAGAAATAAGCGGTTTCTTCCATGGTATCGGTACCATGAGTAATCACAAAACCATCAGTATCTTTACATTGTGCATTAATCGCTTTGGCTAATTTTAACCACACATCATCGCTCATATCTTGTGAACCAATTTTCACAATTTGTTCACCTTTCACATTAGCTAATTGCTTAATTTCAGGCACGGCATCAATTAATGCATCAACATTGAGTTGCCCCGCTTTATAAGCTGAAGAAACTGCAGTTTCACCACTTCCGGCAATGGTGCCGCCCGTTGCTAAAATTGTAATATTCGGTAATTCCGCGGCTTGTGCGACCGAAACACCTAATCCCAGCATCATGAGTGCTGTTAATTTTTTTAATTTCATACTTGTCTCCTTTTACGTTAAATAATCTAAACTTGGCTATTCTCTACTTAATTAGAAGTAGAATAAACACCAAGATAATAGATTTATGATCCCGATCATGTTTTTCCCCATTTGATTGTATAAGCTTTCGCCAACCCGACGTTTCCTTCAGAATTTTTTTGAAAGATAACTAAAGTGCGGTTATACTTAAGCCTTTATTTCATGTGAAGATAAACTCTTATTCATTATCAAAAATTAAGTTGAGAACAACATGCAAGAATTTATGCCTCAAGCAATTGAATTTGCTCAAAAACACACTTTTTTAACGATCGCATGGTTTGCTGTCCTTTTTATGACACTTTTCACCTTTTTTAAAAGTGCGACACAAAAATATCGCGTAATCACCAATCCTGAAGCCGTTCATTTAATGAATAACGAAGAAGCGGTGGTGATTGATTTACGCTCTATCGATGAATTCCAACGTGGTCATATTATTGGCAGCGTGAACTTGCTTCCAACTGAAATCAAAAATCACAATGTAGGCAAAATCGAACATCACAAAGAAAAACCGGTTATCATTGTGGATGTTAACGGTGTTTCTTCTACCACCTCCGCTGAACTTTTAACCAAACAAGGCTTTGAAAAAGTTTATGTGTTAAAAGACGGTTTAACTGCTTGGGCGGGTGCAAATTTACCATTAGTAAAAAAACATAAGTAAGGATCCTCTATGTCTGAACAAAATCAACAACCTGAAGTAGCAGCTGAAGAGCAACAAGAAGCCGTACTTCAAATTCAACGTATTTATGTAAAAGATGTTTCTTTTGAAGCACCAAATCTTCCTCATATTTTCCACCAAGAATGGAAACCAAAACTTGGCTTTGATTTAAGCACTGAAGCGGTTCAAGTGGGTGAAGATTTATACGAAGTGACGTTAAACATTAACGTGGAAACCACCATGGAAGATTCTGGTGATGTGGCGTTTATTTGTGAAGTGAAACAATCTGGTGTATTTACAATCAGCGGTTTAGAAGATGTTCAAATGGCACACTGCTTAACATCTCAATGTCCAAATATGCTTTTCCCTTATGCTCGTGAATTGATTTCTAACTTAGTAAATCGCGGTACATTCCCGGCATTAAATCTTTCTCCGGTAAACTTTGATGCATTGTTCATTGATTACATGAACAAGCAGCAAGCTGCAGCCGAAGCGGAAGAAAATAAAGAAACCCAACATTAATTGTGATAAGGGCAGGCGATACCGTCTGCCCTTTTATTTTAAAGGTGATTGAAATGAACCCATCCCAATCTCCAATTACCATTCTTGGTTGCGGTTCTTATGGAACAGCACTCGCTATCTCATTTTCTCGCAATGGCTCTCCAACCTATCTTTGGGGGCACAATCCCGAGCACATTCATCAAATGCAACTGGAACGTCAAAATCGCCGTTTTCTGCCAGATATTGAATTTCCAGAAAGTTTGAATTTAGAATTAGATTTGAAAACAGCCCTTGAGCAATCGAAAGACATTTTAATTGTGGTGCCAAGCCATGCTTTCGGCGAAATTCTCTTAAAAATTCGACCGCACTTAAAACCTGATCATCGTTTAATTTGGGCAACCAAAGGATTAGAACGCAACACCGGCCGATTACTGCAAGAAGTAGTAGAAGAAACCTTAGGTAAAGCAATTCCAACCGCTGTGCTTTCTGGTCCTACTTTTGCGAAAGAATTGGCTCAAGGTTTGCCAACGGCGATTACCCTTGCCTCTTGTAATGAAACGTTTGCCTTAGAATTTCAAGCGAGAATTCATTGCAGTCAGCATTTCCGAGTATATGTAAACCAAGATATGATCGGCGTTCAATTAGGTGGTGCCATTAAAAACGTGATTGCAATTGGTGCGGGTATTTCGGATGGTATGGGATTTGGTGCCAATGCGAGAACCGCATTGATTACCCGCGGGATTGCGGAAATTACTCGCTTAGGCGTATCCATGGGGGCCAATACACAAACCTTTATGGGCATGTCTGGGTTAGGTGATTTAGTGCTCACTTGTACCGATAACCAATCCCGTAACCGCCGATTTGGTTTAATGCTTGGTAAAGGAACTGATAGTCAACAAGCCATGGATGAAATTGGTCAAGTGGTGGAAGGGTTTTATAACACCAAAGAAACTTATTTATTAGCACAACGACAAGGCGTGGAAATGCCGATTACAGAACAAATTTACCAAATGCTCTTTTGTGGTAAAAGTGCACAAGAAGTCGCACTGAGCTTATTGGGTCGTGAACGAAAAGGCGAATAAGGAGAAAAAATGACGTTAGAAGTATGGCAACACATTCGCCAAGAGGCAAAAGAATTAGCAGAATGCGAACCAATGCTCGCAAGCTTTTTCCATTCCACTATTTTAAAACATCAAAATCTTGGCAGTGCCTTGAGTTATTTGCTTGCGAATAAACTGGCTAACCCTATCATGCCCGCAATTTCGCTGCGTGAAATTATTGAAGAAGCCTATCAAGCCGAGCCCAATATCATTGATTGTGCCGCTTGTGATATTAAAGCCGTGCGCCACCGCGATCCTGCTGTGGAATTATGGTCTACACCATTGCTTTATTTAAAAGGTTTTCACGCCATTCAAAGCTATCGTATTACCCATTATTTGTGGAACCAAAACCGAAAAGCACTCGCACTTTATTTACAAAATCAAATTTCAGTGGCTTTCGATGTGGATATTCACCCTGCCGCCCAAATTGGGCATGGCATTATGTTTGACCATGCTACTGGTATTGTCGTCGGCGAAACCTCAGTGATTGAAAATGATGTGTCTATCTTGCAAGGTGTTACCCTCGGTGGTACGGGTAAAGAATCCGGCGATCGCCATCCAAAAGTACGAGAAGGCGTAATGATTGGGGCGGGCGCAAAAATTCTCGGCAATATCGAAGTAGGCAAATATGCCAAAATCGGCGCCAATTCTGTTGTACTTCAACCTGTCCCTGAATATGCCACTGCTGCAGGTGTACCTGCTCGCATTGTCGGCAAAGACAAAGCGGCCAAGCCAGCCTTTGAAATGAATCAATATTTTATCGATGATGATATAAATTTGAATATTTAAAAGGTTAATATACTTACAAATACTTAAAATTATTGTAATGAATTTTAAAAACTTTCATTTTGACTTTAAATGATGAATTGTTAGACAATTAACATATAAAAATGTAGCATCAAACTAAGTTTAACCGTTTTTAGCAATTTATTGAGGGAAATAATATGTCTAGTTTTGCTATGCGTGTTAATAACGGTAATTTAAGTATAGCAGATTATCTTGAAAAACTTAATAAGATGGGATCTATATGAACGGAGATAAAAAATATCCAAAATTTTTGATAAATGAGGATTTTTTAGTATATGGTAGTGTTTTTATATCAGTATTGTTTGTTCTCATAGTCATTTTTTTTAATAATATTCCAATAACTGATTTTGAAGTATTCATTGATACGTATTTAATAAAAGGGAATGGAGTATACTCTCATATATACTCCTTTCAATCTGAAGTAATTTCAAATTTATCAATGATAATAGCCCCTTTGTTTGCTATTTATACTGTATTGACTTCAAAGCTTACTTATTTATCTGAGCGTGAAATGATTGATTCTGGTATTACAATAGAGAAAAGTATAATAAAAACCATACAGAGAAAACTAGTCTTCATCATATCATTACTGCTTCTTGTAGCAACATTTATATTTTTGACATACATCGATAGCTGGGATCTTCAAGCTGTAGAAACTAATACATTATTTATTACCGATAATGTTGTATGTTTATTGTTCTTAAATTGTGTATTTTGCATCGGAACGCTTTTCGCTCTTACTTTTCTATTTAGTGTAGTATTACACCCTATAACTTTTTTAAGATATCATTACCAATCTCCTTTTAATTAAAGACAAAGCGGCAAAACCAGCTTTTGAAATGAATCAATATTTTATTGATGATGATTTAAATTTGAATATTTAAGACCAAAATATGATTAACAAAGACACCCAACTTTGCATGTCTCTTTCTGGCAGACCAGGCAATTTTGGCACAACATTCCATAACTATCTGTATCAAAAATTAAGGCTTAATTTTATCTATAAAGCCTTTACCACCACAGATATTGAAAGCGCAGTCAAAGGTGTTCGTGCACTTGGTATTCGAGGTTGTGCTGTTTCGATGCCATTTAAAGAAAGCTGTATGCCATTTTTAGATGAAATCTCCCCTTCTGCACAAGCCATTCAGTCTGTGAATACCATTGTGAATGATCAAGGGTTTCTTCGTGCTTACAACACTGACTATATTGCCATTGTTAAACTTATCAAAGAATATCAATTAGATAAAAAGAGTAGAGTGATTGTACAAGGCTGTGGTGGTATGGCAAAAGCCGTCGTTGCAGCCTTCAAAAATAGTGAGTTTGAGTATCTGAAGATTTTTGCTCGAAATGAAAAAACAGGTAAAAATTTAGCCGCACTTTATGACTATGAATATATCCCATCTTTAGACAATCAATCGGCAGATATTTTAGTCAATGTCACGCCAATTGGGATGAAGGGGGGAAAAGAAGAATTTGATCTCGCCTTTCCTGAAAATTTTATTCAACAAGCTCAAACCGCTTTTGATGTAGTGGCGATTCCTACTGAAACACCGTTTATCCAATTTGCTCAACAGCAAGGTAAACAAACGATTTCTGGTGCAGAGGTGATTGTGCTACAAGCTGTCGAACAATTTGAGCTCTACACTGGGGTTCGACCTGATGACCAATTAGTCGCTGAAGCCGCCACTTTTGCTCGAAAAAACAGTTAAAAAATAAACCGCACTTCTAAAAAAGTGCGGTTCTTTTTATCTGAGTTTTACGCTAACAATTTTCTTGCTGCCTCCACTACCACAGATACTGCTTTATCTTCCGTATCTTTCATGGTGGCTTCATTTGGAATTTCTTGTTGTGTACGATTCACAATCACACCTGCCACCATACCAGCTCGTAAGCCAAGAGCGTTACACATGGTGAATAACGTCGCTGATTCCATCTCATAGTTCATCACATTGAGATCTTGCCATTGTTTTAACAAGCCTTGGTAATCACGATACACTTTGCCGCTGTAGGTATCATAACGTTCTTGACCTGGATAGAAGGTATCTGAAGACGCTGTAATTCCTACAAATGGCTCAATTCCTTTTTCTTTAGCTGCATTGAAAAGCGCCGTAGTACATTCAAAATTTGCCACTGCTGGATATTCAATTGGCGCAAAGTGACGGCTTGCGCCATCAAGGCGGACTGCACCCGTTGTAACAAGAACATCACCCACATTAATGTGTGGTTGAATTGCGCCTGTTGTACCAATACGTAAGAATGTACGCACACCAAGCTGAGCCAGCTCTTCCACACAGATAGACGTAGAAGGGCCACCAATACCAGTTGAACACACCACCACTGGTTGACCATTTAAGTAGCCCAACCAAGAAGTGTATTCACGTGTACTTGCAAGAAACTCAGGGTTATCAAGTTTTTTAGCAATACGTTCGCTACGTGCAGGATCCCCGGGTACAATAGCGAGTGTAGCACCTTTTAATTGTGCTTTAGTCAGGTTTAAGTGAAATACATCAGACATAACAATCTCCTTTTTATCATTATTGCCGCAAAGTGCGGTCAAATTTTCGTTATTTTTTCAATGCCCCTAAGATACCACGCATGATTTGTTTGGTCACTTCATTACGAATATTGCGACCAACTGATTTTGCCACGCTATTCACAATTTGTTCTGTCGGAGAAAGTTTATCCCCGCGTTTTTGTGTTCCAAAAATCATACGGCTTAAGCTACCAAATAAACCGCTCTCTTCCTCTTGCTGCGCTTGTTCAGCTTGTTTTTGTTGCACTGCGGCTAAATCCGCTTGAGCATTTAATACTTCGAAAGCTGACTCATTATCCACATAATCTTTATAGAAGGCATAAAGCTCATCGTCTTTCACCCACGCTGCTCGCTCTTCTTCAGTAATCGGTGCAAGTTGGCTTTTCGGCGGGTAAACATACGCCACTTCAACTGGCGCAGGCATACCTTTTTCATCTAAGAATGAAATCAATGCTTGCCCCACACCTAAGGTTGAAATGGTTTCAACCACATTGACAGCTGGATTTGAACGGAACGTTTCTGCCGCGGATTTCACCGCTTTTTGATCACGTGGTGTAAAAGCACGTAATGCGTGTTGAACGCGATTACCTAATTGACCTAACACGGTATCCGGTAGATCTAATGGGTTTTGGGTCACAAAATAAATCCCCACACCTTTAGAACGAATCAAGCGAACCACTTGTTCCACTTTATCCACCAACACACTTGGTGCACCATCAAAGAGTAAATGCGCTTCATCGAAAAACATCACAAATTTTGGTTTATCCGGATCGCCAACTTCCGGCAATTGTTCAAATAATTCAGACATCAACCAAAGCAAGAATGCGCTATACATTCTTGGGGAATTAATTAATTTTTCAGAATTTAAAACATTGATCACGCCACGACCATCACGGGTTTGTAGCCAATCTTCAAGATTTAATGCTGGCTCACCAAAAAGATTGGTCGCCCCTTCATTTTCAAGGGTCAGTAAAGCACGTTGAATCGCGCCCACACTCGCAGCTGATACGTTACCATATTCTACTTGGAACGATTTGGCGTTCTCTGCTACAAATTTAAGCATTGCACGCAAGTCTTTTAAATCGATGAGTAGCAAGCCTTTATCATCTGCCACACGGAATACAAGGTTTAATAAGCCTTCTTGGGTTGCATTTAAATTTAATAAACGGGAAAGTAATAATGGTCCCATTTCAGAAATCGTGGTGCGAAGCGGGATACCTGTTTCACCGAATACATCCCAAAATGACACAGGATAGCCATTTAAATAACTCTCGCCCCCTAAATCAAATTGCTCAATACGTTCCGCTACTTTGCCACTGAATGTACCCGCTTTCACTAAACCGGACAAATCGCCTTTTACATCCACTAAAAAGACTGGTACGCCATCATCACTGAACGCTTCCGCCATTTTTCGCAGTGTTACAGTTTTCCCCGTCCCTGTCGCTCCAGCGATCAGACCGTGACGGTTTGCCATTTTTGCGGTAATGCCAAGGGTTTGACCTTGTTCGGTACGCGCGAGAGAATATTGCATAAAGATTCCTTTGTTTTGTTGGTTTTATTTAAACGAATAATAAGGAAAAAACGAAGTGCGGTCAAAATTTAAGTGATTTTACGGTATAATTTCTCAAAACTAACTCAAAGCAGGAAAAATAGATGTCAAACGCAAAAATTCTTATTATTAAAACAGGATTGATAGAAACCTTAACGTTCCCTGATGGTAGCTCATATGAAAGCGCTATTCGTAAAAAACCGGTATCGATGGTAAAAGTGCACACACTGGGTGCAGAAGGCAACGATGTGGGTTTAAAGGCTCATCACGGTGGTGTTGATAAAGCCTTGTTTTTTATGTCTGATATGTCTTTCTCTGCTTTAAACGAGCTACTTGGTGAAAAGTTTGATTTCCACGGCAGTGCGATTTACGGTGAAAACTTTGTGGTATCCGGCTTACATGAAGATAATGTTTGTGTAGGCGATTGTTACAAAATTGGCTCTACTCTGTTAGAAGTGTCTCAACCCCGCAAACCTTGCGAGCGTTTATCTCATAATACCAAGAATGAGAATACAAGAGAGGTTATCCGTCAGTCAGGCTGGACAGGTTGGTATGTTCGCGTGATCGAAGAAGGGGAAATTCATCAAGGCGATGAACTTATTTTGCAACATCGTCCTTATCCCGAATGGACAATTCGTCGTCTAAATACGCAACTCTCTGCGCCTTCAAGCATTGCAGAACTAGAAGAAGCCTTAGCCATTGAAGAATTAGCGCCTGCATTTAAACGTTCGATCAATTCACAATTACATAATTTACAACAGGCGGCCAAAAATGTCGGCTAAAACGACCGCACTTTGTCCGTGCCAATCTTCGCTTTCTTACGAAGATTGTTGCGGACGCTTTCATTCAGGCAATATGTTTCCAGAAACAGCGGAACAACTCATGCGTTCCCGCTATTCAGCGTTTGTGCTCAAAAACATTCCCTATATTGTGCAAACCACTGTGCCAAGCCAACAAACTTTATTAGATGAAAAAGCCCTGCAAGATTGGGCTGATGAAACACAATGGCTCGGTTTAGATATTGTCAAAGCAAAAACCTTAACCAAAATACAAAGTGCGGTTGAATTTAAAGCACATTTTCAAGGCAGCGAACAGCCGCAAGTGCATCACGAACATTCTATTTTTGTAAAAATCGATGGCCGTTGGTATTTTGTTGACCCCACTGTGCCACTCCCAAGTAATAAACAGCCTTGTGTTTGTGGTTCAGGGAAGAAATTTAAACATTGTTGCGGAGGCTTGCTCTAATGACCTTAACGTCTTTTCTCGCATTATTTTGGCAGCGTTCTCAAGAAAACAAATTAACGCAAGCTGCCGGTTCACTCACCTACAGCACCATGCTCGCCATTGTGCCATTAATTATGGTGGTGTTTTCGATTTTTTCCGCCTTTCCTGTCTTTAACGAAGTAACTGGGGCATTGAAAGAATTCATCTTCACCAATTTCGCCCCTTCCGCGAGTGATGTTGTGGGGCAATATATTGATGAATTCGTCCATAACTCCAAGCAAATGAGTGCCGTGGGGATTGTGAGTTTGATTTTAGTGGCATTAATGCTCATTAACTCTATCGACCGTACACTTAATGGCATTTGGCAAGACACCAGTAATCGCCCGATTTTTACGTCATTTGCTATTTATTGGCTCATTTTAACGCTCGGTCCACTTTTAATCGGTACCAGCATAGCCGCAAGTTCATACGTCAAAGCCATGTTCGAGCAATCGGAAACGCTCTCTTTTGGCCTAAAACTGCTCAGTTTTGTGCCATTTCTTTCTACTTGGTTTATCTTCACGCTCATTTATATGATCGTGCCAAATAAGAAAGTGAGCATCAAACACTCCGCAGCAGGCGCATTAATTGCCGCGATTTTCTTTACCTTAGGGAAACAGGCCTTTGCTTGGTACATTACGACATTCCCGTCTTACCAATTAATTTACGGTGCCATGGCAACACTACCCATTATGTTATTGTGGATTCAAATCAGCTGGACAGTGGTGTTATTCGGCGCACAATTAGCCGCAGTACTTGCAGAAGATCGGTCAATGAATAAAACGAATTTAGAGGACGTAAAATGATCGCATTAATTCAGCGTGTTACGCAGGCTAAAGTAGAAGTTGAAGGTCAAATTGTGGGGCAAATCGGCAAAGGATTATTGGTTTTATTAGGTGTAGAAAAAGAAGATGATCAAGCCAAAGCGGATAAACTCGCTGAGAAAGTATTAAACTATCGTATTTTCAGCGATGAAAATGACAAAATGAATTTAAACGTGCAGCAAATCGGTGGTGAAGTGCTTGTGGTATCCCAATTTACTTTGGCCGCAGACACGCAAAAAGGCCTGAGACCAAGTTTTTCAAAAGGTGCCGCACCAGCATTGGCTAACGAATTGTATGAGTATTTTTCGCAAAAATGTGCAGAAAAAGTCACTGTTGCCAACGGACAATTTGCGGCAGATATGCAGGTGAGCCTCACCAATGATGGTCCAGTTACATTTTGGTTAAATGTCTGAATAAAGAGAAAAATCGCTATTTTTTCAAAGCAAAGGAAACTCTTTCTTTGATCGCATTGTCGTATTAACGCTCAAATGCATATAACAATTTCAAATCCCATCCATAATTGCGTTGCTAATCCCCTTATTTTATGGGTAAACTAAGGCGGTTTGATGTGGATCTTCTTAAAGTTTAGCTTGTAATAAAATGAAAAAAATTTCGTTAAAAATAACCGCTCTTTTGCTTGGAGGGATGAGTTTTTCAGCCCTTGCAGAACAAACCGTGGATATTGAGATCCGCGGAATCAAAGGTGAACGTGCCATTCGCAATACTGATATGAATGTCAAACTCATTGATAAAGGTGAAATGGACGGCTCAGATCGGTATAAACAATTAGTTTCAGATGCTGTCGATAAAGGTCTTCGAGTCTTCGGTTATTATGGTTCTTCAGTCACCTTTGAATTGAAAAAACGCAAAGGTCAGCGAGACTTACTCATTGCTAATGTAAAACCCGGTGAACCAAGTAAAATTGCGGGAACAGACGTTGAAATTATAGGCGAAGCGGCAGAAGACGAAAACTTCAAAGCACTCCGTAAAAACTTGCCAAAACAAGGTGAGTTAGTTGAGCATCAAAAATACGATGACTATAAAAGCAGCATTTCAAACCTTGCCCTTGCTCGTGGTTATCTTGACGGAAAATTCCAAATTTCTCGCTTAGAAATCAGCCCTGAAACCCATGAAGCATGGTGGCGTATGCTGTTTGATAGTGGCGTGCGTTATCATTACGGCAACATCACATTCAACCATTCCCAAATTCGCGAAGACTATTTGCAAAATATGCTCAACATTAAATCGGGCGATCCTTATTTAGTCCGCGATTTATCTGAATTAACTAACGATTTTTCTTCTACCAACTGGTTTAGCTCCGTGCTTTTACAGCCTCATGTCCGCGAAGAAGAAAAATTAGTGGATATCGAACTGTTGCTTTATCCACGTAAGAAAAACTCAATGGAGCTTGGGGTCGGTTTTGCAACCGATACAGGCCCTCATGTCCAAATTGGTTGGACAAAACCTTGGATTAATAGCCGAGGCCATAGTTTCCGTACAAATCTTTACGTCTCTGCGCCAAAGCAAAACTTTGAAGCCACTTATAAAATACCATTGTTGAAAAATCCATTAAATTATTATTATGAATTTTCAACCGGTTATGAAAAAGAAAATAAAAATGATACGGATACCAAAACGCTCACTTTTGCTGCTTTACGTTATTGGAATAATAAAGAAGGTTGGCAATATTTTGCGGGTCTTCGTGTCCGTTACGACAGCTTTACGCAAGCTGATTTCACCGATAAAACGCTCCTTGTTTATCCAACCGGAGGTTTTAGCCGGACTCGTTTAAAAGGCGGTCAATTCCCAACATGGGGAGATACCCAAAAAATCACGGTTGATTTAGGGAATAAGCTTTGGATGTCAGAAGCCAATTTCTTTAAAATTCAAGCTTCCACAGCGTGGATTCGTACTTATGCAGAAAATCACCGTTTTATTACCCGTGCAGAAATTGGTTATTTAAATACCGCGGATATTCGTAAAATTCCACCTGCATTACGTTTCTTTGCAGGGGGCGATCGTAGCGTGCGAGGTTATGCCTATAAGAAAATTTCACCGAAAAATAAAGAGGGGAAATTAGTCGGCGGCTCTCGCTTAGTAACAGGTAGCCTTGAATATCAATATCAAGTTTACCCAAATTGGTGGGGAGCCGTATTTGCGGATACAGGTTTAGCCGCAGATGCTTACAAAGCGAATGAGTTACGCTACGGCGCAGGTTTCGGTGTACGTTGGGCATCGCCAGTTGGCGCCATCAAATTTGATATTGCGACGCCAATTCGAGATAAAGATAACAGCAAAAACATTCAATTTTACATTGGCTTAGGGGCTGAAATTTAGGGTATGACTATGTCTGAACAAGAAAAACAACCAGATAACCAAACCACACAACCCATCAAAAAGAAAAAGACCTGCCGTAAAATTTTATGTGTCGGAAGTGCGGTCATTTTTGTTCCTGTTTTAGGCTTAGTCACAGCACTTTCTTTTGATAGTGGGCAACGTGCAATTATTCAACTCGCCGATAAAATGCTCGATAGCTTATCTATTGAGCAAGTCAGCGGTGGCTTACAAGATGGTTTAGTCTTAGAAAATTTACGTTTTCAAACAACCGGCGTAGATGTGGCTCTTCCTAAAACGCGCTTACAACTAAATTTAGCTCGTTTACTGTCGGGAGATATTATTGTTGATGATCTCAGCCTAACGCAGCCGAAAATCGCCATTGATACCAGTGTTATGGCACCTTCAGAAGAAAAACAGACTGAAAGTGGTCCAATGGAAAAAATCCATTTACCGGTTTCTGTACAAGTGAAAAATGTGGCGATTACTGACTTTGATATGAAACTCGATCAAAGCAATATTACCTTTTCGTCATTTCAAAGTGCGGTCAGTTTAAACAATGAATCAGGCCTTACTCTTGAGCCCACCACGCTTTCAGATGTGCTTTTCTCAACGGTCTCCCAAACTCAACCGAATCCCCCTCAGTCTGAGCAAAAAGAACCTGCTAAACCCGTTGATTGGGCGCAAATTGAGCAAACACTCACACCGGCTTTTTTAGGTAATTTAAATGCGGTGAACTTGCCTTTTGATATGCACATTCCAAGTGTTTTGGGTACAAACTGGCAATATCAATCCCTCAATGAAAAAGGCGAAGAAACACAAAAAATCACTGTGCCTAAAGTAGAATTGCAAGCGGATGCCACCGATCATTTAGTGAAATTACAAAAACTCGACATTGACAGCTCTCTTGGTACACTTTCTAGCCAAGGACAACTTCAGCTCAATGACGATTTTCCGGTTGATCTCACATTAAAATCTGATCTCCAAGCATTTAAATCAAAAGACAAAACTATTCTGCCTGCTAGCAAAGTTGATCTCAATTTATCGGGTTCATTGAAAAAAACGACCGCACTTTCGTTAACCACACAAGGCGTACTTGATGCGACCTTAACCGGTGACGTGAAACTGGCTGAAGATAAAATGCCATTAAATCTGCAGTTAAAAGCGAAAAAAGGTCAATACGCTTTTGCAGATAGCCTTGCACCACTCAAAATTAACGATGTTGATATTAAGCTTACGGGCGATTTATTGAATTATCACGCAGAAGTTGTTGGTGGCGTGGAGGGGATGGATCATATCCCTCATACTCACGTTGATTTAAATGCAGACGGTAAACTCTATGAAGTCACCCTCAACGAATTAAAACTTGCCGCCCTCGATGGTACCGCACGTTTAACGGGTTCCTCAAACTGGAAAGATGGCGCGCAATGGGATGTGACCGCTGATTTAAACAAAATGAACATTCGCCCTTATGTGCCTGCCATGCCAGCCGTATTATCGGGCAAAGTGAGCTCACAAGGTTCCGCAGATTCCAATCATTGGAAAGTGGATGTGCCTACCGTGGATTTAACCGGTAGTCTTTCCTCTCGCCCATTAAGCTTGAAAGGTAGCGTCTTTTTAAGTAATGAAACTTTATTAAACATTCCTGATTTATTGCTGAACTATGGCGATAACCGCATTGCGGCAAAAGGTACATTAGGTGATAAATCAAACTTAGATTTAGATATCAACGCACCAAGCTTACGTGGTCTGTGGCAAGATTTAGCGGGCTCTGTCGTTGGTAAAGCGCAGATTTTAGGGAAGTTTACTGCGCCAACCATTAATACTGATTTAACGGCACAAGGCTTGCACTTCCAAGGGTTAGACTTATCTAAAGCCGTAATTAAAGGTAATGTTGTGAGTGAACCGCAAGTGAAAGGTGAACTTAACGTCAAAGCGGAAAACTTCCGCTATGGCGACAGCATTAAATTGCATAATATTGATTTGAATGCATCGGGTGATGAAAAACATCATACGATTAACTTAAAATCAAAAGGTGAACCTGTTGCAGCTGATTTACAAATCACCGGTAATTTTGACCGCACTTCTCAGCAGTGGAAAGGTAATTTAAGCCAAGTGAGCCTAAACTCACCTATCGGCGATTTTAAAGTTAATCAAACTATTCCTGTCACTTATAACAATAAAAAAATCCAAGCCACCATCGGGTCACACTGCTGGATTAACCAAGACTTAGATCTGTGTTTCCCTCAACAATTTACAGCAGGGAAAAACGGCGAAGTTCCTTTTGAGCTTAAACGCATTAATTTAGATTTAGTGAATAGATTGATGGAACAAAACACGCTCAAAGGCCAATTACAAAGCCGAGGTAAAGTGGCGTGGTTCAGTGATAAACCGTTACAACTGAATGTGGCAGTAGAAGGTAATAACATTGGTGTGACACAAAAATTAGATTACCGCACCTTTAAGCTAGATATTCCTAAATTAAGTATGAATGCCGATATTCAAAATAACAATTTAACCCTGAAATCAGACATTAACGTTCAGAATCAAGGTCGAATTGGCACGGACTTAAAAATTAATGATTTAAGTAAAGCCCGACAATTAGGCGGTACCTTCACCATTGAAGGTTTACGCTTATCTTTAGCGAATCAACTTTTCTCTAGCGGGGAAAGCATGGATGGTGAAGTGGTCTCTCGCTTAAGTTTCGGTGGCAATTTAGAAAAGCCATTATTAAATGGTAATTTTGATATCCGCAATGTAAAAACGAAACTAAAAAGTCTGCCTTTTGATGTAACTGATGGTCAAGTGGCAATTCGCTTTAATGGCACCTCTTCAACCTTAAATGGCCATGTTCAAACACCAGATAGTAAGCTGAATATTAACGGGCAAGCTAACTGGGCTAACATGGATAACTGGACGGCTGAAGTCAGAGCGCAAGCGGATAACTTCAAAGTCGATATTCCGTCTATGGCGAAATTAAAAGTCAGCCCGAATGTGGTTGTCAAAGCCTCACCAAAACTCTTAGACTTGAGCGGAAACGTGGATATTCCGTGGGCAAGAATTGCTATTGAAAGCTTACCAGACAATGCTGAACCTGTGAGTGAAGACGAAGTGATTTTAAATGGCCCGAGAAAAAGTAAAGAAGAACTCATCAATCGGCAATTTGCAGCCGAAACTAAATCGGGCATGCAAATTCAATCTGATTTAAAAATTAAAATCGGCGACGATGTGCATTTAAATGCCTATGGTTTAAAAACGAATTTGGATGGTTTACTTTCTGTGAAACAGGATAAAGGTAAGCTAGGATTATTCGGTCAAATTAACCTGAAAAATGGTCGTTATGCCTCTTTTGGACAGGATTTATTAATTCGTAAAGGGCAAGTCAGCTTCTCTGGTTTACCTTCACAACCGATGTTAAATATTGAAGCGATTCGTAACCCAGAAGCCATGGAAGACAGTAAAGTGACCGCAGGGGTAAAAGTGATTGGTATGGCATCTAGCCCACAAGTCACGATTTTCTCTGATCCCGCCAAATCTCAAGACCAGGCACTTTCTTATTTATTAACCGGCCGCTCATTAGAAAACAGCGGTGAAGCAGGCTCTAGTGGTTCTGTGGGTGCGGCATTACTTGGCTTAGGTTTAGCGAAAAGTGGTAAAGTGGTCGGCGGTATTGGCGAAGCCTTTGGTATTCAAGACTTAAACTTAGGCACAGCCGGTGTTGGGGATAGCTCCAAAGTACAAGTTAGTGGTAATATTGGTAAACGCTTACAAGTGAAATATGGTGTAGGATTGTTTGATGGATTAGCCGAAGTGACCTTGCGTTACCGCTTAATGCCACAACTTTATTTCCAATCAGTTTCCAGCACAAACCAAGTTTTTGATTTATTGTATCAATTTGAATTTTAGGAAAGGACATGCATAACGACAAGCAACTGGCTCAACTCGCAGAACCTCATCACCGAGGTGAGGCCCGGGAGATTGCCGCCATTGATTTAGGCTCAAACAGCTTCCACATGATTGTGGCGCGCATTATCAATGGCTCGATTCAGGTGCTTTCTCGTTTAAAACAAAAAGTGAGACTTGCCGATGGCTTAGATGAGCACAATGTATTAAGCCAAGAAGCCATTGAGCGCGGTGTAAATTGCCTTGCACTTTTTGCTGAACGCTTACAAGGCTTTGCGCCAGAAGATGTGAATGTCGTCGGCACTTATACCTTACGAAGAGCGGTCAATAATGATGAATTTTTACGTCAGGCAGCCACGGTCTTTCCCTATCCCATTAATATCATCAGCGGTCAAACTGAAGCCAAAACCATTTATGCAGGTGTTTGCCACACTCAACCCGAAAGCGGACGTAAACTGGTCATTGATATTGGTGGTGGCTCGACCGAAATGATCATCGGTGATGATTTCACCCCCTTAGTGGCGGAAAGTCGTCACATGGGCTGCGTCAGCTTTGCCAAAAAATTCTTCCCGAATGGCGAAATTTCAAAAGAAAACTTCGAGCAAGCTCACCAAAGTGCGGTCAATAAAATTGAAGATTTAAGCTGGGAATATCGCAAGCTCGGGTGGCAATCGGTGTTAGGTTCATCAGGCACCATCAAAACCGTCTATCAAGTGATTACGGCAACTCTTGACCCGAACGGCATCATCACGGCTGAACGCTTACAAAATTTAATTGAACGAACCTTACAAGCTTCCCATTTTGAAGAACTCAATATTGCGGGATTAAATCCTGATCGCGTGGATGTCTTTGTGCCAGGCTTAGCTATTTTAAGCGCCGTTTTTGATGTTTTTGGCTTAGAAAATATGCGCTATTCTGACGGCGCCTTGCGTGAAGGGGTAATTTACAGCTTAGAAAAAAACTTCCAAGTTTCAGATATCCGTACACGTACCGCATTAGGGCTTGCCGAACAATTTAACTTAGATTTAGCGCAAGCTGATCGCGTGGCAAATAGTGCAAAAACCTTAATTGATCAATACACCCATTGGCAAAAACCGCATCTTGCTGATGAAATGAAAAATCTGTTGATTTGGGCGGCACGCTTATTAGAAGTCGGTATTGTCATTAATCATCGCAATGTACAAAAACATTCCGCTTATATTCTGCAGAATATGGAATTACCGGGCTTTGATCGCGAACAACAACGCTTATTGGTGAATTTAGTTCGTTATCACACGGGTGCATTTAAAAATAATGATTTACCGATTTTTGCTCGTTATGCAGATGAAGATGTCCTTGTTTTACTGCTTCTTTTACGTATTTCGGTGATTTTAAATAAATCTCGCCAAGCGACAGACAGCACGGACAAAATTAATCTTAGAATTGACCGCTCTTTGCAGACTTGGGAACTGACTTTTGAGAAACATTATTTGGATAACAATCCGTTAGTATGGAATGAATTGCGCTTAGAAAGTAATTTACTCAAAGATTTAGAACTCAGTTTGATTTTTAACTGATAGAATAAGGGCTTTCATGCCCTTATTTTTTATCTTGCTCCAATAGCAAGCTATAAATATTGGCGAGATAATAGCTCTGTTCGGCTTCTGGAATATCTTGCGGAATAAAAGAAAGCAAATCGTGGTGAATTTCCAAAACATCAGGGAAAATGACCGCACTTTGCATTTCATCATAAAAGGATTGATGAAGCGGAGAAACGCAACCGCCTCGTTTTAAGCGAGCAAGGCTGTTGGCAATATGCAATAAGAGTGTGATGACAGTCGGAATGGACACATCAATGCGCCAATGATGCTCTAGGCGACTTTGCAAAGTCAGAATAATATCAATAACGTCCTGATCAATCTGACCGCGAATTTTCCAACGGGTTAATTGTTTGAGTAACGACATAACATTCCTTTTTAAGATAGGATAACTTTACCGCTATTTCACAAAATTACCAGTGCACAGATCACAAAATTGAAACAAAGTGAAAAAATTTACGAACTAGGAAAGCAATAAATGATAGATAACAGACTTTTTGAAAAATATGATGGCTTGATTTTTGATATGGATGGCACCTTAATCGACACCATGCCAGTGCATGCACGCGCATGGAACCTAGTAGGGGAACAATTTGGTTATCGTTTTAACAGCCAAATTATGTATGATTTAGGTGGCGCAACCGTGAGCACTATTGCCTCAGCCATTATGCAAGATGCCGGTATGCCACAAGAACGTTTAAATGAAGTGATACAAGCAAAACGCAAACTTTCTTATGAATTGATTCCAACAGAATCAAAATTACTCCCAACCTTTGAAGTGGTGCGTCATTACTATCAACAAAAGCCGATTGCGCTTGGCTCAGGTTCAAACCGCCAAATCATTGATATGTTAATGCAAAAATTAGATATCGAACGTTACTTTAACGCCATTGTGAGTGCTGATGATGTAAAAGAGCATAAACCGCATCCAGAAACTTTTTTACGCTGTGCAGAACTGGCAAAAGCTGAACCATCACGCTGTATCGTCTTTGAAGATGCCGATCTCGGCGTAAAAGCGGGATTAAGTGCAGGAATGGATGTATTTGATGTCAGAACGCGCGAGATTGTTAGAGCCTAATGTGGGACATTTTCTCTTTCAGCTTTTGGACTGATTTTTGGCAAACCCATGGCTTATGGCTGATGTTTTTCAGCGCTTTCTTAAGCGCCACCATTTTGCCAGGTAATTCAGAAATTGTGTTTGTCTCCCTTGCTGCGCCAAAAGTATTGGTCGGTTCATTATTAAGTGCGGATATTTTTTGGCTTGTTTTTCTGGCAACTGCAGGCAATACACTAGGCAGCCTCACCACTTACTGGATTGGACGATGGTTTCCGAAAATTGACAGCAAAAATGACCGCACTTTATGGGCGATAAACAAAATACAACGCTATGGCGCAATCACTTTATTATTGAGCTGGTTGCCTATTATCGGGGATGTTTTTTGTGCAGTAGCCGGTTGGCTTCGTTTGAATTGGCTAAGTTGTTTAATTTTTATGACGATTGGAAAAGGACTGCGTTATATTGCGTTGCTCTTTTTCAGTTTACCTTTCGTGTCATAGCCGTTAATAGCCTTTGTGCATAACCTGGTTGTGAGCTAGAATAAAGACGAATTAATATTCAACAGATAAAAAAACGCCCCTTATCGAGTAAGGGGCAAATAACCTAAGGAACCAATTTTATTAAAACAACTGCAAGTTGCTTGTTTTATAAGACCGACGCTAAAAAGAAAAGTTCAAAGAAATTGTAAAAAAATGTAAAAAAATTTACAAAAACTTGCAATTAATTTACAAATCACTGATTTTCAAGGAAATAAATATGCCATTACTCGACAGTTTTAAAGTGGATCACACCCGTATGAACGCACCTGCCGTGCGTGTAGCCAAAACGATGCGTACCCCAAAGGGCGATGACATCACTGTTTTTGATCTTCGTTTTTGCATTCCAAACAAAGAAATTCTCCCACCAAAAGGGATTCACACCCTTGAGCATCTATTTGCGGGCTTTATGCGTGACCATTTAAACAATGACAATGTAGAAATTATCGATATTTCCCCAATGGGCTGTCGCACAGGTTTTTACATGTCATTAATCGGCACACCAAACGAGCAACAAGTGGCTGATGCATGGTTAGCTTCTATGAAAGATATTTTAACTGTGCAAGATCAAAACCAAATTCCTGAATTAAACGAATACCAATGCGGAACTTACACCGAGCATTCTTTAGAAGAAGCGCATGAAATTGCTAAAAATGTAATTGCTCGCGGTGTGGGGATTAATAAAAATGACGATTTAACACTTGATGAATCTTTCTTAAAATAAGGACACAACATGACAACCCTAGGTACAGCATTAACCCCGAATGCTATTAAAGTGATGATGCTTGGCTCTGGTGAACTGGGCAAAGAGGTGGTGATTGAATTACAACGTTTAGGCGTGGAAGTGATTGCCGTCGATCGTTATGAAAACGCCCCAGCACAACAAGTGGCACATCGTGCCTATACGATTTCCATGCTAGATGGTGCAGCCCTCAAAGCCTTAGTGGAAAAAGAGCGCCCAGATTACATTGTGCCGGAAGTGGAAGCCATCGCGACTGATACGCTAGTGGAATTAGAACAAGCGGGTTTTAATGTTGTTCCTACCGCCAAAGCTACTAAGCTTACGATGAATCGCGAAGGCATTCGTCGCTTAGCAGCAGAAGAGCTTAAATTGCCAACCTCGCCTTATCAATTTGTCGATAACTTTGCCGACTTCCAAAGTGCGGTTGAAAAAATCGGTATTCCTTGCGTAGTGAAACCGATTATGTCCTCTTCTGGCCACGGTCAAAGTATTTTAAAATCCAAAGACGACTTACAAAAAGCCTGGGATTACGCGCAACAAGGTGGTCGCGCAGGCGCAGGACGCGTGATTGTAGAAGGGTTTGTTAAATTCGATTATGAAATCACTTTACTCACCGTTCGCCACATCAACGGCACCAGCTTCTTAGCGCCAATTGGTCATCGTCAAGAAGATGGCGACTATCGCGAATCTTGGCAGCCACAAGTCATGTCTAATGCAGCCTTGAAAAAAGCCCAAGACGTGGCAGAGAAAATCACCACTGCATTAGGTGGTCGTGGTATTTTCGGTGTGGAAATGTTTGTATGTGGTGATGAGGTTATCTTCAATGAAGTTTCCCCGCGCCCACATGATACCGGCATGGTGACATTGATTTCTCAAGAATTATCTGAGTTCGCCTTACACGCCCGTGCGATTTTAGGCTTACCGATTCCAGAAATCACCTTAATTAGCCCATCAGCATCAAAAGCCATTGTGGTAGAAGGCCAATCGAAAAACGTGCAATTTGGCAATATCGCCGAAGTATTGGCCGAACCAAACACCAATATTCGCATTTTCGGCAAAGGCGAAGTCAATGGCCATCGCCGTTTAGGTGCATTACTCGCTCGTGATATTTCTGTGGAAAAAGCCTTGGAAAAAGTAGAACGAGCTTACGAGAAGTTGGATGTGAAATTATAAGGTTTGCTTAACATAAGCATCGTTGAAATACAAAAGCGCGGTCAATTTTTGAGAGGTTTTAAAACTCTTTGAAAATTGATCGCACTTTGTATCTTTCAAGTTCAAATTGTTATTTGTGAAATACTTACTATCTAATAAAAATACTAATTGCTGGATAAAAATTTATTGTTACAATCCAGTCGTCAGATAACTTAAATGACAGGGAATCTCCATTTTCATCTAAATAAAGTTCTAATAGATCCTCTCTATAAAGATCAAATACAATAGTATCACTTCTGTAAAACAGAAGTCTCACAGAGTTTACAGTAATATCAAAACTCAAACTAACTCTCTCATCACCATGCACAAACTTGAGAATCTGGATAACATCATCCATTTCACAATCGAACCCATAGATAGACATAAAATCATTACAACTTGGAATCACTAATTTTGTATTATTCATTTTTATTTTTCCTTGTGTAGGTATGTCATTTGGCTACACCCCATAATTCACTCTGATTTCTTTAGATAAAACACGACTAATGTAATAAAAATACTCACAGGATACCATTTTAATATCATTAAAATATTAACCTTAGAAAATTCAAAGTTAAACTTATACAAAATAATGAGATATACCATTGCCATAACATAAAAAGACACCAGAAAGATAGAGAGAAGATCTTTTTTCTTCATTATTCACTCCATTTTTAAACTTTCTTAACATAAGTATCTTTGAAAATACAAGGATGTAATCAATTCTTGAAAAATCTAAAAACTAAAATATTAATATTTTTACATGCTTTTTGGAAATATATTTCTCATTTCCTTCTAGATATTAAAAAATGTATAGGTAAAATAATAAAATGTAGTTTTAGAGACATCATAAAAGCGTCCTCAATTAATAAATCATAATGGATATTTTTTATCCCCACATCCATTTGAGCATATAACAATGCAATAAAAAATAAAATAACAGATCCAAAGAAAGATAGTAAAGTTAAAATAATATTCTTCATTTTCTATCCTTATTTTTATTCATTCCAACCACTCTAGTCTCGTTTAAAAAAGAGAAAATATATTGGCAAAGCAACTACCTGAAATTTTAGAGATATAAGTAAAGCTTCTTTCATAAGAACTGCATATTGCAAATTATTCCTTCCCATATCGAACTGAACTATCACCATAAACAAGAAAAAAATGAATGCAACAGCTATAAAAAATTTTAATATTTTTAAAATCATTATTTATTTAGATGGCAAGTATGGATTCCACCTTTCTCCTTTCCTCTAAAGAACATTCCTTTTATATTAAACAATCATCTATACTACCAGTATCCTTTTTGCTCCATGCAGGTTCTTGTATATGGAACTCTTTTAGAACCATCAGGATCTATTGATTGGGGATACATTTCTTCAGATTTACGTATACATAGGCTATATGCCTCCATTTCATTTTGAGATGGCATTGCTCCGTTATTCCAAAATCTTTCAATAGGGTCATCAAATAACACTCCACAGCTAGATAAAGTAAGAATATTTATGATAATCAGTGTAAATTTTTTCATAAAAGAAATCATTATTAATACCTTTTTTCTTTAATGCAGCTATCTACATATTCCATACGATCATCATATCCTTCTTTTTTGTTAGGATATATTTCATAAGCCTTATCAAGACATTCTTTAATTGCACTCATCTTAGATTCGGAAGGACGAATACCATCATTCCAAAACCTAACTATGGGATCATTGATATCTGAAGTACAAGAAGTCAGTAGTGTAAATAAAGGTATTAGTATATTTTTTTTCATTTTCTTACTCATTATTTTATTACTTGAGACTTAACTTCAATTAGTGAAAATAGATTTTACACAATCCTATTTAATCACCAATTAAATCTCTCAACAATCATACCAAAAATTGTTCATTCTTAAACCAATTGAACAGACCATTTGAACTAACTAATTTTCCACATAGTCAAAGCAATCGTAAAAGGAATGCTTTTACATGCAGGGTTGTATTAGTGCTTAGGCAAGCAATCCCGACAAAAATGAAGGAGTAGATTTATGAAATCTAGATTGATGAAAGGGTTAATGATTGTTGCATTAGCAGGAAGCTTAACCGCTTGTGAAATGGACAGACAACAACGTCATACTGCAACAGGTGCAGCAATCGGTGGTGTAGCCGGTGGTTTATTAGGTGGTGATATTGCCACAACACTCGGCGGCGCAGCATTGGGTGGTGTAATCGGTAGTCAAGTGAATAAAGGCAGAGACTACGATGACAGAGAATATCGCCATCATAAAAAACATAAAAGACATCACCACCACAGAAAACATCGTGATTGGGATGACGACTGGGATGATTAATTCAAAATACAGATAAAAATGACCGCACTTTTGAGATACAAATCAAAGTGCGGTCTTTTTTTAGGGATTATTTATGAATTAATAAGGATTACCACCAGCCAAGGAGTTTCATCCATAATCCACCCACACCAAACCAAATCACTAATGAGAGGATGGAAACAATAAAGCTCACGCCCCACCATTGACCGGTTGAGTTATAACCTGAACCGTATAGTGCTGGACCAGGACCACCTGCGTATTGCGTTAAACTCATGGATAATGTTGAGGTGTAACCTAAACCAATTGCAGCAATGATTGGCGGTGTACCCACAGCGATAGCCGCTGCCACGAAAGCAAGATACATTGCGGAAATATGCGCCATAGCTGAAGCAAAGAAATAGCGGGTATAGAAATACACCAACACTAAAATAGTAAAGGCAATTGGCCAGCTGAAACCGCCCACAGATGACGAAATGTGGGTGGAAATCCAAGTGATTGCACCGTATTTATTGAGTGCATTTGCCATCATCACCAATACTGCAAACCAGAACATCGTATCCCATGCGGTGGTTTCTGCTACGATATTTTTCCAGCTCATAATATTGGTTAATAATAAAATCACTAAACCGATAAACGCTGAAATTGTTGCAGGGATATGGAAGACTAAATCACCCACCGTCCAAAGGAATAAAAGAAGGATAAAGTCTAGGGCAAGAATCCATTCCGCTTTGCTCATTGGGCCCATGCTTTTTAATTCTTCACGTGCCATTTCTGCCATTTTAGGCGTATCTTTTAATTCTGGCGGATAAATTAAATACACGAAATAAGGCAAGACGATTAGGCTCACAATACCCGGTACGATCGCCCCTAAGAACCATGTCATCCAAGTGATTTCTACACCTTGGCTTTTCGCGAGTTCTGCAATTAACGGGTTACCCGCCATGGCGGTTAAGAACATGGTACAAATAATGGTATCGATTTGAGAGACAGCAATCGCTAAGAAAGCACCAGCACGACGAGCAGTTGGACCAGGTTTGGACTCATATGCATCAGCAATAGATTGCATAATAGGGTACATAATACCGCCCCCACGCGCAGAAGCCGAAGGAATACCCGGACCGATAACAACATCAGCCAACGCCATACCATAGGCCACGCCCATCATTTTTTTTCCAAAACGACCAACGAAGTACAGCGCGATACGTTTACCTAAACCGGTTTTAATCACCGCGCGAGATAAAAACATAGCAATAGCAATCAACCAAATTGTGCCGTTTGCAAAACCGGATAACATGCCGACATCACCTTGTTTTGGCGAAATTGGCGTAAGCCCAGTCAAGCCACTAATCACTAAGGCAACTAGCGTTGCAGCACCCATAGGCATTGCTTTAGCGATAATAGCCACAATGGTTGCCACAAACAGTGCTAGCATTCCCCATGCTTTTGCGGATAAGCCTTCTGGCGTTGGGATTAACCAAATCCCTAAACCAACGATGACTGCAATCAGCAGCCCTTGCCATTTAAAGCCTAGTTTGACTTCTACTGCTGGAATTTTACTTTCCATAGGATAACTCCTAGATAAATGAACAAAAAATAATTCATCACGTATAACGGCAGTGACGCAATCGATTAAATAAACGAGTACAAAGATACCACTTATTTAGTATGAGTAAAGATTTAAGAGATGTTTTTAATAAAATTTAATGAAAACTTGATGCAGATTAAAAAACAACTTTAAGAATGAAGAAATTGATTCACGTGTTCAAGTACGGCTTTTCTCACGTTATCCTTTTCAAAAAGAATTTCATGTTTTGCTTGAGGTACAAGTATGGATTCTACATGCGGAAAAAGTGCGGTCAATTTTTCAAGATTTTTGTTATCCACTATCTTTTCCTTTTCTGCTTGTAGGATAAGTACAGGTGTTTCCACTCTTGGAATGATTTTAGGGAGCGCTTTGATTGCATTTAAACATAAATGTACCCAACGGAAAGTCGGGCCGCCTAAGTGAATAGCAGCGCGTTTTCGATTAACTCGGTTCATCCATTTCATTCGCGTTTTAGAATGGCTAAGTTCATTAAGATTTAAATCTGCCGGTTTGTAATGTCCTTTGCCAAAAACATAGCGATGACCTTGACCAAACGCCATCATTGTTGCAATGATGACTTCATCTCGTAATGGATGTTTCATCGGAACACCAAAGAAAGGCGAAGAAAGTACGGCCTTTTTAATATGATGATCATAATTGGCCAGATAATAGGTGGAAATCAAAGCGCCGAGAGAATGTGAGAGAATATATTGCGCTTGATAAGCATAAAGTGCGGTCGCTTTTTCAATGATTTTTGCCATATCATCGGTATAAAAACGAAACTCATCTAAATGTCCTTTTTGAGGAATAATACGCTGTGAATAGCCTTGCCCTCGGTGATCGAAAAGTAATACATCATAACCTTGTTGATAAAAATCATAAGCCAATTCAGTCCATTTCAGCATATTTTCTGCTCGACCATTCACCAAAATCATCAATTTTCTGACCGCGCTTTCAGGCTGAACCAAATGACGATAAGCTAATTTGATATTTCGTTCGCCAGAAAGATATTGCGTCGGAAATTGCTCAAAAAAAGGCAATAACTCTGCAAGAGCAAATTGATGAAAATGAGGTTCTCTGATCATAATTTTCTAACAAAAAATAGTGTAGGGATAGTAATAACAGATATGATGATATAAGGTATTTTTAATTCGATCCAAGCATAGTGAAATAAGCTTGAAAGCTCAAGTGTATTTCCTAAATCAGTACTATCAAAGGTGATAAAAACTGAACCCAATAACCATAAAAGCCCAAGCCACAAACAACCGATAATAAAGTAAGATAATTTCTGAGAAATAATAAAAGGAAACAATGCTAAAAACGCAACAGTTATCGTTGTAAATAATATATTAAACGTATATTCACAACGCGCTTCATACAAAAATTCACCCGTGTAATTTTGGCATGTTGTTGCAAAGGTTTCAGGATAACCAAGGCGTGAAACAAACCAATATTGCAAAAGAAATGTCATTAAAGAAATTGTAATAAAAACAAAGACAGATCGTAGCATATTATCTTTTTTAGTAATGAAAAGGGCGTAGTAAATACGCCCTTTGTAGTGAAAGTAAAACTTATGCCACCAATTGTTTTAAGATACGGCGAACTGGCTCTGCAGCACCCCATAATAATTGGTCACCTACAGTGAATGCCGCTAAGTATTCCGGACCCATTGCCAATTTACGTAAACGACCAACCGGTACACTTAATGTACCTGTTACTTTAGCAGGGGTTAATTCACGTAATGTGGTTTCTTTGTCATTTGGAATCACTTTCACCCATTCGTTGTGAGATGCTAAAATTTGTTCAATTTCTTCTAATGGTAAGTCTTTTTTCAGTTTGATGGTGAACGCTTGGCTGTGGCAGCGTAATGCACCGATACGCACACATAAACCATCAACAGGAATTGGATTGTCGCTTAAACCTAAGATTTTGTTGGTTTCTGCATAGCCTTTCCATTCTTCTTTAGTTTGTCCTGTTTCTGGGAGAAGTTTGTCAATCCAAGGGATTAAGCTACCACCTAATGCCGCACCGAAGTTATCAGTTGGGAAACTATCAGAACGCATTTCTGCAGTCACTTTACGTTCAATATCTAAAATTGACGAAGCAGGGTCTTTTAATTCACTTGAAACTGCTTGTTCTAATAAACCCATTTGTGAAAGCAATTCACGCATATTTTTTGCGCCTGCACCTGAAGCCGCTTGGTAAGTTGCGACAGATACCCATTCCACTAAATCTTTTTCAAATAAACCACCAATAGCCATCAACATTAAGCTCACGGTACAGTTACCGCCCACGAAAGTTTTAATGCCTTTTTTCAAGCCTTCAGAAATCACGTGTTGGTTTACTGGATCAAGCACGATAATTGCATCATCTTTCATACGTAGTGCAGACGCTGCATCAACCCAATAACCATCCCAACCTGTTGCTTTTAATTTTGGATAAACTTCATTGGTATAGTCACCACCTTGGCAGGTCACGATAATGTCTAATTTTTTAAGTTCTTCAATGTCGAATGCACTTTTAAGTTCACCCGCTTCTTTACCTGCAAATACAGGGGCTTTTTGACCTGCTTGAGAAGTGGTGAAGAAAACTGGATTAATATTGGCAAAATCTTGCTCTTGCACCATACGATCCATTAATACGGAACCGACCATTCCGCGCCAACCGATAAAACCGACGTTTTTCATGAGTTTTTCCTTATTTTATGTTGTGTTGAATGGGTCTATTAATTACAGGCTTTATGCTACAAAATCAAGTTTTTTTAAAAAAAATGAGACTTTGTTTAATTTTTCTCAATAAAAAATCCCCTTTCGGGGATTTATTGATTATTTATCTGCTTTTTTCGTGGTTTTCTTTACCGTTTTTTTCGGCTCAGATTTACCTTCAGATTTGACCGCACTTTTCTTTGTCGTGGTAGACTTTGTGGTTTTCTCTTTTGTCGTTTCGGATTTAGTCACTTTTTTCTTTGGCTTTTCAGCTAAATTTGCCACTTTCCATTCTTCAAATTTTTCAAGTAACACTTTACCCATTGGGCTTGGATCGCCCGTAAATAAGGTTTGTAAGCCATTATTCTCAATGATATGACGACGAAGTTCTAAACGTTCTTGATGGTTTTCTGCTAAACGAATTGCACGTTCAACATATTCATCTATCGTATTCGCAATTAACCATTCCGGTAAACCTAAACGTTTAAACAAACCTTCATCAATATGTTCGTGGACTTCTGCACCCGTTTTACATACGCCCACTAAACCTAATGTCACCATATCAATAATGCCATTCGTGTTACCGAATGGGAATGGGTTTACCATCATATCGCAGTTATGCAAAATACGAAGATATTGATCATAAGGTGCATGTGGATGAGCTGTCGCATCATTGCCTAAATAAGATTTAATAAAACGCTCAACATAAGGATGCGTCACACCACTAGATTGACCTAAAGCAAAGTGGAAATGCACTTTCACATTAGCACGATCACGAATAGCCTTTAATGCTGCCAAGAAATATGGGTTAAGCTTCATTGTGGTAGAAGCAATACCAATATTTACGACTTCAGGATTTTCACGTAAGCGATATTCTACGTGTTGTGGTGCCAATGCTGAAGGCACATAAGGAAGAGCATCTTTTGGTAAACGCAATAATTGCTCACTGAAGCATTTTTCAGAACCAACGTAGTCATCTTCTACAATCACATATTCAATAAAATCAGAATGTGTCGTAGCAGGGTGGCCTAAAGCAATCACTTGAATCGGTGCAAGACGCGTGTTACTTGCAAAAATGGTGGTTAAATCCATCCCAATACTTGGCATATAAAGAACGGCTGCACCATTTTTTTCACAAATCTCTTTTAATTCATTCAATTTACCAAAAATATTATCACCTTTTAATAAATGGAATTCATCAAACACCGCTTGGCCTGCTGCATCTACAGCTTCATTACCCACACCAATTAAATGAAAACGCTCACGCGCGGCAATCATTGAAGTAGAATGCGTACGGTAAATTGAATGAGATGAATGGAAATGCTCCAATAATACAACCATGACAGGTTTGCCATTACGCTCACCTAATTTCGTGACATCGCGGTCAGTCCATCCACCTTGCAATAAATGACGACGAATGACTTGGTTTAATGCTTTTTTCACCCAGTGTTTATTTTCAGCAATATCGTAGCTGCAATGCATATACACATCATGTGAAATTGCACTTGGCACATTATTTAAGTTTTCAATTGTCGCTAATTTTTCAGGGAACCATTGTAAAAGCGTACCACGCTTAGAAAACGATTGTTCTGTACCAATAAAACGTGGTGATTGCAACGCAAAACAAAGCGATGCGCATAACTCTGGATCTAAATTCCATAAAGCATCAAGATTAACATTCACATTAGATTCTGGCAGATAGAAAATACAGAATTTAATTAATGATGATCTCGTATTGTCTAAATGGAAATCGGATAAATTGGTTTTATCTGGATTGCGGTTATAAGCTTGCAAAACATGATCCGCATTCACAAATGGTGATGACGCAAAAATCATATTAATCCAACGTTGTAAGGTAAAGAAACGTTGTGCACCACCTTCAGAAATATCTAATTGAGGATCAGAAAATAACTCACTCATTGCTACCGCTACACGGGTACAAAAATGCTCGACTTTCTCTTGTACTAATTCATCGTTTAATTGACTAGGATAATCAATTTGAATACCTTCTATACCACCAAAATTAGTATCGATTTTGTTTAAAATATCCAACAATTCAACGCAAGCTGCTTCATAGTTTTTTGCTGCTACTTCCTGTTCAAAACGGATAACACTTGGTTGTTTTTGTGTTTCTGCCATTTCTAAATTCCTTTGGTAAAAAATAAATAAGATTAATAATTAACAGGTTCCCCACAGATCATATTCATCTGAATGGGTAATGGTTACTTTAATAAACTCGCCTACTTTCACAGGCGTGCCACTTAGATTTTCAATATAAACTAAGCCATCAACTTCTGGTGCATCAGCTTTTGTACGCCCGATAATACCTTCGTCATCAATTTCATCCACAATTACATCAAGCGTTTGGCCAATTTTTTGTTTTAATCGTTCAGCCGAAATTTCTTGTTGTAACTGCATAAAGCGATGGAAACGTTCTTCTTTTACATCTTCAGGCACTTGGTCGGCCATTTCAGTTGCAGGAGCGCCTTCTACTGGGCTAAATTTGAAACAGCCCACACGATCAAGTTGTGCTTCTTTTAAGAAATCCAATAACATTTGGAAATCTTCTTCTGTTTCACCTGGGAAACCTACAATGAAAGTTGAACGCAAGGTTAAATCAGGACAAATCTCACGCCATTGCTTGATACGCTCTAAAGTGCGGTCAATTTTTCCTGGTCTTTTCATCGCTTTTAAAATTTTTGGACTCGCGTGTTGCAATGGAATATCCAAATAAGGCAACAATAAACCTTCCGCCATTAATGGAATTAAATCATCCACATGCGGATAAGGATAAACGTAATGTAAACGCACCCAAATGCCTAATTTACCAAGCTGTTTACACAAGGTCATTAAGTCATTTTTAATTGGCATACCATTCCAGAAAGCCGTTTTCACTCCACCTTCTTTGCGTTGTGTATCCATCGCATAAGCTGAAGTATCTTGTGAAACAACCAATAACTCTTTCACACCCGCATCAGCAAGACGTTTTGCTTCATCCAATACTTGCGTGATAGAACGACTTTCTAAATCCCCACGTAATGAAGGGATTATACAGAATGTACAACGATGATCACAGCCTTCTGAGATTTTCAAATAAGCATAGTGTTTTGGTGTTAATTTCACCCCTTGTTTTGGTACAAGGCTGGTGTATGGATTATGCTCTGGTTTAGGAACGTACTTGTGTACTTGTGCCATTACTGTTTCATAACTGTGCGGACCGCTCACTTCCAATACTTTCGGGTGAACTTGGCGAATTTGATCTTCTTTCGCCCCTAAACAGCCGGTCACAATCACACGTCCGTTTTCTTCCAACGCCTCTCCAATGGCTTCTAGGGATTCCTGCACGGCACTATCAATAAAGCCACAAGTATTCACAATGACCAAGTCCACATTTTCATAACTTGGCACAATGTTATACCCGTCAGTACGTAATTCAGTCAGAATACGTTCGGAATCCACTAAATTTTTAGGACACCCTAAACTTACAAAGCCAATATTCGGCGTTGATTTTTGCATAAATTTATTCTCAGCTATCATCATCTTTCAAAACTTTAGATTTTACTCAATTTCAAGCAGAAAGGCGATAAATTAAAGGTAAATTGATTGTAAATTTGCCCATTAAAGTCCTTTTTTCAGGTAGAATAACGCCCGTTTTTTTATTTACTTATATTCATTATTAACATGGAAAATTCTTCTCTTTTTTCGACCGCTCTTGAACAGACGGCTTATTTACTTATCCTAGGGAAAATGCTACTCGCACTTGTACTTGGCGGGATTATTGGCTTAGAACGTGAACTTAAACACAAACCGGTTGGGGTCAAAACCTGTGCCATTATTGCGGTGACAACTTGTGTACTGACGATTGTCTCCATTCAAGCTGCAGAACATTACGCGCAAGTTTCAGATAATATCCGAACTGACCCTATGCGACTTGCCGCACAAGTAATCAGTGGCATTGGTTTCTTAGGTGCGGGTGTGATTTTACATAAGAAAAATGATGCCATTTCAGGCTTAACCACTGCTGCCATTATTTGGGCAGCGGCGGCTATCGGTGTGGCAACAGGTGCAGGCTTTATTTTTGATGCTATTATTGCCACTTTAATGATTTTAATCGCTATCCGTATCAGCCCGATTGTGCAACGTTATGTTCGTCGTAAAACCTATAAAAAACGTACTCGTTTAGCCATTCAACTAAGTTCTGCGAACGGCATCAGTAAAGTGACAGATTTATTATTGAAACATGATTACCGCATTGAAAATATCTCAGTCAAAGACCAAGCAAATGGCGAGGTTCGCTTGCAAGTGCGATGCTACAACATTGATAATGAAATGCTAAAAGATGTCTATACGCTATTAAAAACAGAAGATGAAGTACTGAGTGTGGATGTAGAAAATTAAAATAACATATAACTTCTATCGTAAAAGCTATACTTGCTAGACAAAAAGTTAAATACTTAAACTGGATAACGTCATGAATTTACAAGATAATTTCGAGCAGCATACGCCGATGATGCAACAATATCTCAAGTTAAAAGCAGAAAATCCTGACATTCTATTATTTTATCGAATGGGGGATTTTTACGAGCTTTTTTATGATGATGCAAAAAAAGCGGCGGCATTGTTAGATATTTCTTTAACTAAACGTGGACAATCAGCAGGTAATCCCATTCCCATGGCGGGCGTGCCTTATCATGCGGTAGAAGGTTATTTAGCAAAATTAGTGCAATTAGGTGAACCTGTAGCCATTTGTGAGCAAGTGGGTGATCCCGCTACATCAAAAGGGCCGGTTGAACGTAAAATTGTACGAATTGTGACACCTGGTACTGTGAGTGATGAAGCGCTTTTACCAGAACGCCAAGATAACTTAATAGTGGCGGTTTATCAGGAAAAAGAAAAATTCGGTCTAGCCACATTAGACATGACATCTGGACGTTTCCAACTTTGTGAACCTCATTCAAAAGAGGCCTTGCAAGCCGAATTACAACGTATTAATCCCGTAGAATTACTTTATTGTGAAGATTTTGCCGAAATGGCTATTATCGAACATTATAAAGGCCTACGTCGTCGTCCAATTTGGGAATTTGAACTCAGTACCGCGATCTCAGAACTTAATCGTCAATTTGGTACGAAAGATTTACGTGCATTTGGTGTAGAAAAATCACCTCTTGGCTTGGCAGCAGCAGGTTGTTTATTACAATATGCAAAAGAAACACAACGTGCTTCTCTGCCACATATTCAAAGTATTAGTGTTATTCAAAATAACGATAATATTCAATTAGATGCCGCAACACGCCGAAATTTAGAACTCACTCAAAATCTTGCGGGTGGTACAGAAAACACACTGGCTTCGGTATTAGATAAATGTGTTACGCCAATGGGTAGCCGTTTGTTAAAACGTTGGATTCATCAGCCTATCCGTCAAACAGACATTCTATTAAAACGCCAAAAAACCATTGGTGAAATTATTGAGCAAGATTTGTATCACGAATTGCAACCTTATTTGCAACAAGTGGGGGATATGGAACGGATTCTTGCTCGTGTAGCACTACGTTCTGCGCGTCCTCGAGATCTCACGCGTTTACGTACTGCATTAGAACAAATTGAACCGATAAAATCGCTGATTCATACAAAAATATCGTCAAATTTGACCGCACTTTCCGCACAAATTGATGATTTTTCCGCGCAAATCGACTTACTTCAAAAAGCAATTATTGAAACTCCTCCGTTATTAATTCGCGATGGTGGCGTTATTGCTGAAGGCTATAATGCAGAATTAGATGAATGGCGAACCCTTTCCGCTGGCGCAACGCAATATTTAGAAAATTTAGAACAACGTGAACGAGAAAGCACAGGTATTGATACCTTAAAAATTGGCTTTAATGCGGTGCATGGTTATTACATTCAAATTAGCCAAGGGCAAGCTCATAAAGCACCGATTCATTATGTTCGCCGTCAAACATTAAAAAATGCCGAGCGCTATATTATTCCTGAATTAAAAGAATATGAAGACAAGGTTTTAAAATCAAAAGGCGCGTCGCTTGCTTTAGAGAAGCAACTTTATGATGAATTATTTGATTTATTGTTGCCACATTTAGGCCAATTACAATTAGCCAGCTTGGCATTGTCCGAATTGGATGTGTTAGTTAACCTCGCAGAACGAGCAGAAACCTTAAATTATGTTGCACCACAATTTAGTGATGAAATTGGCATAAAAATTGAAAATGGTCGTCATCCTGTGGTGGAACAAGTCTTAAAAGACCCCTTTATTGCTAACCCTGTGAATCTCAATCAACAACGTCATTTGCTGATTATTACTGGCCCCAATATGGGCGGTAAAAGTACCTATATGCGTCAAACAGCTTTAATTACATTAATGGCCTATATAGGCAGTTTTGTGCCGGCTGATAGTGCAGTTATTGGGCAAATTGATCGTATTTTTACTCGAATTGGTGCCTCTGATGATTTAGCATCTGGTCGTTCTACATTTATGGTAGAAATGACCGAAATGGCGAATATTCTTCATCAAGCCACTTCACAAAGTTTAGTTCTTATTGATGAAATTGGACGAGGCACTTCTACTTATGATGGGCTTTCTTTAGCTTGGGCTTGTGCTGAATGGTTGGCGAAGAAAACTCGTTCGCTTACGTTATTTGCGACCCATTATTTTGAACTCACGGCACTACCAGAACAAATTGAAGGCATTGCTAATATTCATTTAGATGCATTAGAACATAACAATACCATCGCCTTTATGCACGCGGTTCAAGACGGTGCGGCAAGTAAAAGTTATGGTCTTGCTGTTGCAGCATTGGCTGGTGTACCACAATCTGTCATTAAACTGGCGAAGCAAAAATTGCATCAGTTAGAAAAACTGTCAGCACAAAATGGTGATCAACAAATTCAACATTTAAGAGCGTTAAATCAACATCAAGGTGAATTGGCTTTTGAAGCGGAACCGGATGCTTTACGTGAAGCCATTGAGCAGCTTGATCCAGATGAGTTAAGTCCAAAACAAGCCTTAGCTTATCTGTATCAATTGAAGAAAATGCTGTAAGAAATAAAAAGAGCGGTCAAAAAATTTATTAGATTTTGACCGCTCTTTTATTTTCACTAATTTCTTAAAATCTCATAGATTTCAGAATCTTTTCTATCAAGATAATGGATGGATTGGATTTTACGAATAGTGCGTGATTTACCACGGATTAATAAAGTTTCTGTGGTGGCCAAGTTACCACGACGAGAAATCCCTTTAAGTAATTCACCGTGCGTAATTCCCGTTGCGGCAAAAACAAGGTTATCATCACGCACTAAATCTTCTAATTTTAAGATTTCATTGACCTTCACACCTAAGGCTTCACAACGTTGAACTTCTTCAGCGGCAATTTTACGATTTTCTTCCGTATCGCCTTTCACTTCATTACGAGGAATCAGGCGAGCTTGCATATCCCCACCTAATGCACGAATTGCAGCAGCAGCTGCCACACCTTCAGGTGCACCGCCAATGCCATAAACCATATCCACTTCAGCATCAGGTAAGCAACATAAAACCGAAGCCGCCACATCACCATCCGGAATAGCCATCACGCGAATACCAAGATTATGCATTTGTTTAATCACTTCATCATGACGCGGTTTAGCGAGTACCATTACCGTTAAATCTGATAAGGATTTACCTAAACGAGAAGCCACACGGCGAAGGTTTTGTTCAATCGGTAAACTTAAATCAATCATGCCTTTCACTTCAGGACCGACGATCAATTTTTCCATATACATATCTGGCGCTTTTAAGAAGGTACGTTTACCACCAGCTGCCAATACTGAAATGGCATTTGATTGGCCCATTGCAGTCATTCTTGTGCCGTCAATCGGATCAACCGCAATAGAAACGAGCTCACCATTACCTGAGCCCACTTTTTCGCCAATATAAAGCATTGGTGCTTCGTCAATTTCCCCTTCACCAATCACAATTTCACCGTCCATATGGATTAAATTTAGCATATAGCGCATGGCTTTAACTGCCGCCTCATCCGCCGCATTTTTATTACCACGTCCAAGCCAAGTATAAGCCGCTAATGCAGCTGCTTCGGTTACTCTTGAAAATTCAATAGCTAATGCACGATTCATTTTTCTCTCCCAATGCAAAAAGTCTCGTTATTTTATCATTAAGCAAACGTTTGCATAATAATTTTTGACAAGAGGCTTTTAAAAATAGGATTAAGTGGGTAGAATAAAGCCGTTTCGGACTTATTTTAAAAAAGGAAATCACTATGTCTTTAGAAATTTTAGATCAGCTTGAAGAAAAAATTAGACAAGCAGTAGAAACCATTCAATTACTTCAACTTGAAGTGGAAGAATTAAAAGAACAAAAAAATCAATCTCAACAAGCGGTAGAAGCGTTGCAACATGAAAATGAGCAACTTAGAAATGAACACCGCAACTGGCAAGAACACATTCGTTCATTGTTGGGTAAATTCGACAACGTATAATGACTATAAAGGCTTAGAAAATCTAAGCCTTTTTTCTTATTAGGAAACAATATGAATATTTGCGTGATTTCAGGCAGCACATTAGGCGGCGCTGAATATGTGGCAGAGCATTTAGAAGATGTGTTAAAAACACAAGATTTTTCTACCGCACTTTTCCACGGACCAGAACTTGATGATGTGATTGATGAAAATATTTGGTTGATTGTCACTTCAACACATGGTGCTGGTGAATTGCCTGATAATTTGAAACCACTCTTTGAACAAATTGCAGCATCAGATAAAGATTTCTCTTCTCTCCGCTTTGCCGTTGTAGGCTTAGGCAATTCAGATTACGATACATTCTGTCATGCCGTGAATAAAGTTGAAACACAATTAAGTGAAAAAAGTGCGGTCAAAATTTGCAACAGTTTAAAAATCGATGTCTTGCATGTTGATGATCAAGAACAATTTGCTGAAGATTGGCTACCACAATTTATAAATGCACTTTAGTCATAATAAAGCGATAATTTGAGTTATCGCTTTTTCTTTATCCATTATCAAAAAAAATTACCTGTGGATAACTTTAATAAAATCTGTCAAAAACTTGTTCTTTTCCACTGAGTAAATATGATGATTGTTTTAACTGTGGATAAAATTAAATGTTATCCACAAGAAAAAGCCTCCAAACTGACGACATTTCAACACAGTCTAAAACGATCTAACTTCTTCATTTAAAAAAGGAAAAGGATCTTATTCACAAGGTAAAAGGATCTTAATAGTAACAATAATAAGATCTTTATATATAAATAGATCTTATCTTTATTACCTATTCGATCTTCTCTTATCACAGATTGAATTCTTGCTTTCAAGCACACGTAATTTTCAGTAGAATAGCGCCTATTTTTAGATCGAAGATCAAATTGAAGACGAAGAGAGAGATATGTTTTACACCGAAAATTATGATGTGATCGTTGTTGGTGGCGGTCATGCCGGTACAGAAGCCGCATTGGCTCCAGCACGCATGGGATTAAAAACCCTATTATTGACACATAATGTTGATACCCTTGGACAAATGTCATGTAACCCTGCTATTGGTGGTATTGGTAAAGGCCATTTAGTGAAAGAAGTGGATGCCATGGGCGGGTTAATGGCGCATGCTGCAGATAAGGCGGGGATTCAATTTCGTACTTTAAACAGCAGCAAAGGGCCTGCTGTACGTGCAACCCGAGCTCAAGCTGACCGCGTGTTATATCGTCAAGCCGTACGCATCGCACTAGAAAATCAACCAAATTTAGATATTTTCCAACAAGAAGTGACCGATATTTTAATTGAGCAAGATCGTGTTTGTGGTGTGGAAACCAAAATGGGACTTAAATTCCGTGCTAAATCGGTGATTTTAACAGCCGGTACTTTCTTAGCGGGTAAGATCCATATTGGTTTAGAACATTATGAAGGTGGCCGAGCTGGTGATCCGGCAGCTGTTACACTTTCTCATCGTTTACGTGATCTGAATTTACGTGTAGATCGTTTAAAAACCGGTACCCCACCGCGTATTGATGCACGCACGATCAATTTCGATATATTGGCTAAACAACATGGTGATGCCGTATTACCGGTATTTTCTTTTATGGGATCTGTGTCAGATCACCCTCAACAAATTCCTTGTTATATTACACACACTAATGAACAAACTCATGAAGTGATCCGTAATAACTTGGATCGCAGTCCAATGTATACCGGTGTGATTGAAGGAATCGGTCCACGTTATTGTCCATCCATTGAAGATAAAGTGATGCGTTTTGCGGATCGTAATTCACATCAAATCTATTTGGAACCAGAAGGCTTAACCAGTAATGAAGTGTATCCAAACGGGATTTCTACCAGTTTACCGTTTGACGTGCAAATGGGCATTGTGAATTCGATGAAAGGTTTGGAAAAAGCGCGTATTATCAAACCAGGTTATGCCATTGAATATGATTATTTTGATCCACGTGACTTAAAACCAACGTTAGAAACTAAATCGATTTCAGGTTTATTCTTTGCGGGTCAGATTAATGGTACAACCGGTTACGAAGAAGCAGCAGCACAAGGCTTATTGGCTGGGATTAACGCAGGTCTTTATGTACAAGAGAAAGAAGCATGGTATCCACGTCGCGATCAATCCTATACTGGCGTATTGGTGGATGACCTTTGCACGCTTGGTACCAAAGAACCGTATCGCGTATTTACTTCTCGTGCGGAATACCGTTTGTTATTACGTGAAGACAATGCGGACATTCGTTTAACGCCAATTGCCTATAAATTAGGTTTGATTGATGAGGCTCGCTGGGCGCGCTTTAATCAAAAAATGGAAAATATAGAACAGGAACGTCAACGCTTACGCAGCATTTGGTTACATCCGCGTTCTGAATATTTAGAAGAAGCGAATAAAGTGCTTGGTAGCCCACTTGTGCGTGAAGCCAGCGGTGAAGATTTATTGCGCCGTCCAGAAATGACTTACGATATTTTGACTTCTTTAACGCCATACAAACCGGCAATGGAAGACAGAGAAGCCGTAGAACAAGTAGAGATTGCTATTAAGTATCAAGGCTATATTGAGCATCAACAAGAAGAAATTGAAAAACAAAAACGCCACGAAAATACGGCAATTCCGGCTAACTTTGATTACAGCAAAGTGTCCGGTTTATCTAATGAAGTACGTGCGAAGTTAGAACAGCATCGTCCAGTTTCCATTGGTCAAGCGAGCCGAATTTCAGGCATTACTCCTGCGGCAATTTCAATTATTCTGGTGAATTTGAAAAAACAAGGCATGCTAAAACGTGGCGAATAATGTTTAGAAATGAAAAGTGCGGTTAAAACTAACCGCACTTTTTTATGATTAAATTTAAAGAACCTTATTAATGGGCGAGAGCTTGTTTCACTGCTACATCCAATCCTGCTGTTGGACGACCAAGCAATTTCTCAAGGGTTTTGTCTTCTGAGAATAATGCACCGTTTGATGCATCTACATCCCATTGTGCAATTAAGCCTGCAAATCCTTCATCTAATCCTGCTTGTACAAGTGCTGCGGCATAATCTGCTGCAGGAATATCCACGTAAGGGATATCTTTACCTGTTTGTTTGCTGATTTCTGCTGCAAGGTCGGCTAATGTCCAGCTGGTTGATCCGGCAAGTTCGTAAGTTTGGTTTTCATGACCTTCACTTAATGTGACGTTTACCGCTGCTTCAGCAAGTTCTGCACGAAGTACAGACGAAATTTTGCCGTTTTTTGCTGAACCGTAGAAAGCATTGTTTGCTAATGCTGCCGGAATTGAAGCTGTGTAGTTTTCGGTGTACCAACCATTGCGTAAAATAGTGTAAGTAATACCCGAAGCTTTTAATGCTGCTTCAGTTTCAACGTGCTCACCGGCAAGGGATTTTACAGTATTATTGTTGGTCGCGCCGAGTAAACTGGTATAGATAATATGTTTCACACCCGCTTTTTTCGCTGATTCAATTACGTTGTTGTGTTGTACAAAACGCTGACCGATTTCATTACTTGATACTAAAATTAATGTATCTACGCCTTGTAATGCTTCTACTTGTCCTTCTGTTTTTGAATAATCAAATTTGCGAGCTTCTACACCTAAAATTTTTTCTGGAGAGCGTACAAGCGCGATGACGTTTGCTTGTTTTGCTTTTAATAAGTCTAATGCGATTGCGCCAAATTGACCTGTTGCACCAGTAATTGCGATAGTTTTAGTTGTCATGATGTTTTTCTTCTCGTTAAGTTGAAATGATGTTTGAACATTTGATTGTTCGCTTGATGTGGCGTATTATATTTCAATACTTACTTTTGAGAAGTACTTACATAAACGTAAGTTTTAGAATTTTTTAAAAATAATTTTCAAATTGTTGATTTTTAAGGAATTAAAAATGGAAAAAAATTTAAATCGTGGGAACGTACTGGCTTCAGCTTGCCCTTCTCGCCAAATTTTGCAACATTTAACCAGTCGTTGGGGCGCATTAGTGTTAGTGAGTTTACATTCTGGCACCAAGCGTTTTAGTGAACTTCGCCGTGCTATTGATGGCGTAAGCGAGCGTATGTTGACTAAAACCCTGCAGGAATTGGAGGCTGATGGTATGTTAATCCGTAAATCCTATAATACCGTGCCACCGCAAGTGGATTACACATTAACAGAATTTGGAACAGAGGCTTCTAATAAGATGTTTGAGTTAGTGGATTGGTTGGAAACAAATTTAGGGAATATTTTAGCAAGCCAGAAGAAATAATGTTTCAAGGTAGGTATTTTCAAGTAGAATGACGACAAACAGACAAGATAGATAGAAAAATGAAAGCAAAACTCGAAAATTTACTGGCTCAAGCAGAAATTCAATTAACAGATCGACAAAAAGATCAGCTGATTCAGTTGGTACAATTACTCAATAAATGGAACAAGGCTTATAATTTAACCTCTGTACGTGATCCACAAGAAATGTTAGTAAAACATATCTTGGATAGTATTGTTGTTAGTCCTTATTTACAAGGGGATCGTTTTATTGATGTGGGAACCGGTCCAGGCTTGCCAGGCCTGCCTTTAGCCATTATTAACCCCACCAAGCAATTTGTCTTGTTGGATAGTTTAGGTAAGCGTATTAGCTTTATTCGAAATGCAGTACGTGAGTTAGGACTAACAAATGTAGAGCCTGTTCTTAGCCGCGTTGAGGAATACCAACCTGAACAAAAATTCGACGGTGTACTAAGTCGTGCATTTGCTTCGTTAAAAGATATGACAGATTGGTGTCATCATTTGCCAAAAGAAAATGGGTATTTTTATGCTTTGAAAGGCATTTATCACGAAGATGAAGTTGAAGAATTAGACAAAAAATTCGAAGTAAAAGACGTAATAACTTTACATGTTCCTGAGCTTGCAGGTGAGCGACATTTAATCGTTTTACGATAAAACACACTTTTTTTACGGCTATTTTGTTAATTATTTTTTAAAAGTGTGATTTGTTTAACATTTTTTAGTGGTTAAAAAGTTGAAACTCTTTGTAGCACGGGTATAATTAGGTAGTTTTTGTATTTTAAAAAAATAAGATAATGTCTAAGGTTTTAACGCAGGCTAAAAATCGATATCAAAAGGCGATAATCATTGAGTCGGTTTGTCTTGTTGTTTTTGGGGTATTCCTTGCAATTTGGCAAGGTGAAAGTGCGGTAGATTTTAGTTTAGGATTTATCAGTGCTTTTGTACCATTTTGTGCTTTTGCTTATATTGTTTTTTTTCGCAAACAAGATTTTTCAACAAAATTAACAGCATTTTATCGTGGTGAAGCGTTAAAGTTTATGCTAACGATTGTGCTTGTGGGGGTGTCCTTTAAATGGCTTGCTATCTCACATTTTATTTTGTTTTTTGTTGGTTTTTTTACAGCATTAGCGTTGAATAATTTTATTCCGTTTTTGTTAAATAGATCTTAATTTTTCTACAAAGGGTTGACTATGTCTGGACAAACAACTTCCGAATATATTAGTCACCACTTGTCTTTCTTGAAGACAGGTGATGGTTTCTGGAACGTTCACTTCGATACGCTTTTTTTCTCAATTGTATCGGCAGTGATTTTCTTGTTTATCTTTTCTCGTGTTGCAAAAAATGCTACGACAGGCGTACCAGGCAAAATGCAATGTTTGGTTGAAATTGTTGTAGGTTGGGTTGATGGTATTGTGAAAGAAAACTTTCATGGTCCGCGTAATGTGGTAGCACCAATTGCTTTAACCATTTTCTGTTGGGTATTCATTATGAATGCTATCGACTTAATCCCAGTTGATTTTCTTCCTCAATTTGCTGGTCTTTTTGGTATTCATTATTTAAGAGCAGTACCAACAGCAGATATCAGTGCAACATTAGGTATGTCAATCTGTGTATTCTTCCTCATTCTTTTCTATACAATTAAATCAAAAGGTTTTGGTGGTTTAGTTAAAGAATATACACTCCACCCTTTTAATCATTGGGCGTTTATTCCTGTAAACTTTATTCTTGAAACGGTAACTTTATTAGCTAAACCGATTTCTCTTGCTTTTCGTCTTTTTGGTAACATGTATGCAGGGGAATTGATCTTTATTCTTATCGCTGTGATGTATTCCGCTAATATGGCCATTGCAGCATTGGGAATCCCATTACACCTAGCTTGGGCTATTTTCCATATTTTGGTTATTACGTTACAAGCATTCATCTTTATGATGTTAACGGTGGTTTATTTAAGTATTGCTTATAACAAAGCAGAACATTAATTTTTATTAACCGGCTCTAGGGCTAAACTTAACTTCTATCTATTGGAGAACATTATGGAAACTGTAATTACAGCGACAATCATTGGTGCATCAATTCTTCTTGCATTTGCTGCATTAGGTACTGCAATCGGCTTTGCGATCTTAGGTGGTAAATTCTTAGAATCATCTGCTCGCCAACCTGAATTAGCATCTAGCCTACAAACTAAAATGTTTATTGTGGCTGGTCTTTTGGATGCGATTGCAATGATTGCTGTTGGTATTTCATTACTTTTCATTTTCGCAAACCCATTCATCGGTTTATTACACTAATCACCTTATTTGCTTATCAACGTAAAACAAGCATAGTAAGGAGGACGTTGTGAATTTAAATGCAACATTGATTGGTCAACTTATTGCATTCGCACTTTTCGTGTGGTTCTGCATGAAGTTTGTTTGGCCACCAATTATTAATGCGATTGAAACACGTCAAAGCCAAATTGCGAACGCCTTAGCGTCAGCTGAAGCAGCGAAAAAAGAGCAAGCAGATACTAAAAATCTTGTGGAACAAGAACTTTTATCTGCAAAAGTACAAGCTCAAGAAATTTTAGATGCTGCGAATAAACGTCGCAATGAAGTGTTAGACGAAGTGAAGGCAGAAGCTGAAGAACTAAAAGCAAAAATTATTGCTCAAGGTTATGCTGAAGTAGAAGCAGAACGTAAACGTGTTCAAGAAGAATTACGTGTTAAAGTGGCTTCATTAGCAGTAGCGGGTGCTGAGAAAATTGTGGGTCGTTCTATTGATGAAGCGGCAAACAATGACATTATTGATAAATTAGTTGCAGAGTTATAAGAGGCTTAGCTTATGTCAGAATTAACTACAATAGCTCGCCCTTATGCAAAAGCTGCATTCGACTTTGCCATTGAACAAAGTGCGGTTGAAAAATGGACTGAAATGTTAGGTTTTGCTGCAGCCGTAGCTGAAGATGAAACGGTAAAAGCTTACTTAAGTAGTTCTCTTTCTGCACAGAAATTAGCTGATACAGTAATTTCTATTTGTGGCGAACAATTGGATCAATATGGGCAAAATCTTATTCGGTTAATGGCTGAAAATAAGCGTTTGAGTGCGATTCCTACCGTGTTTGAAGAATTTAAACATTATGTGGAAGAACATCAAGCTATTGCAGAAGTTGAAGTAACTTCAGCACAACCATTGAATGCAACACAAATCGAAAAAATTGCAGCTGCAATGGAAAAAAGATTAGCTCGCAAAGTGAAATTAAATTGCAATGTAGATAGCTCACTGATTGCCGGTGTAGTGATTCGTACAGAAGATTTTGTGATTGACGGAAGTAGCCGTGGGCAACTTGCTCGTCTCGCAAACGAGTTGCAATTATAAGAGGAATACAAGATGCAACTAAATTCAACTGAAATTAGTGAATTGATTAAAAAACGCATCGCTCAATTCGACGTGGTGAGCGAAGCCCGTAATACAGGGACAATTGTTTCTGTAAGTGATGGGATTATTCGTGTTCACGGTTTAAGCGATGTGATGCAAGGCGAAATGATCGCCTTACCAGGCAACCGTTACGCAATGGCACTTAACCTTGAACGTGATTCTGTTGGTGCGGTAGTAATGGGTCCTTACGCAGACTTAGCGGAAGGTATGGAAGTACAATGTACTGGCCGTATCCTTGAAGTACCAGTTGGTCGTGGTTTATTAGGTCGTGTGGTAAACACACTTGGTCAACCAATCGATGGCAAAGGCGAAATTGAAAACGATGGTTTCTCTCCTGTTGAAGTTATTGCGCCAGGTGTTATCGATCGTAAATCTGTTGATCAACCAGTACAAACTGGTTATAAAGCGGTTGACTCAATGGTGCCAATCGGCCGTGGTCAACGTGAGTTAATCATCGGTGACCGTCAAACAGGTAAAACAGCATTAGCAATCGACGCAATCATCAACCAACGTGATTCAGGTATTAAATGTATCTATGTCGCGATCGGCCAAAAAGCTTCTACAATCGCAAACGTAGTACGTAAATTAGAAGAACACGGTGCACTTGAAAACACTATCGTTGTTGCAGCGTCAGCGTCTGAATCAGCGGCATTACAATACCTTGCACCTTACTCAGGTTGTGCAATGGGTGAATATTTCCGTGATCGCGGTGAAGATGCGTTAATCGTTTACGATGACTTATCAAAACAAGCCGTTGCTTATCGTCAAATTTCATTATTATTACGTCGTCCACCAGGTCGTGAAGCATATCCAGGTGACGTATTCTATCTACACTCACGTTTACTTGAACGTGCTGCACGTGTAAGTGAAGAATACGTAGAGAAATTCACTCAAGGCGCAGTAAAAGGAAAAACAGGTTCTTTAACCGCTCTTCCTATTATTGAAACTCAAGCGGGTGACGTTTCAGCATTCGTTCCAACTAACGTAATTTCGATTACCGATGGTCAGATTTTCTTAGAATCTAACTTATTTAATGCTGGTATTCGTCCTGCGGTAAACCCTGGTATTTCGGTATCTCGTGTGGGTGGCTCTGCACAAACTAAAGTAGTGAAAAAATTAGCTGGTGGTATCCGTACTGCATTGGCTCAATATCGTGAATTAGCGGCGTTTGCTCAGTTCGCATCTGACCTTGATGATGCAACCCGTAAACAACTTTCTCACGGTGAAAAAGTTACTGAATTATTGAAACAAAAACAATATGTACCGCTTAGCGTAGCAGACCAATCTGTGTTGCTTTTCGCGGTTGAGTTTGGCTATTTAGAAGATGTGGAATTGCAAAAAATTGCAAGTTTTGAAGCCGCACTTTTAGATTATGCTCGCCGTAACCACAGCGAGTTTATGGCTGAATTGACCAAAACCGGTAACTACAATGATGAAGTTAAAGCATCATTGAAAGCGATTTTGGATAACTTTAAAGCCAACAGCGCGTGGTAAAAGTAACGGAGAAATAAGATGGCAGGTGCAAAAGAGATAAAAACCAAAATTGCCAGTGTACAAAGTACACAAAAAATTACTAAGGCAATGGAAATGGTGGCAACCTCGAAAATGCGTAAAACGCAAGATCGTATGGCTGCTTCTCGTCCGTATTCTGAAACAATACGAAATGTTATCAGCCACGTCTCTAAAGCAACTGTTGGTTATAAACACCCATTTTTAATTCAACGCGAAGTAAAAAGAGTCGGGATCTTAGTGGTCTCGACTGACCGCGGAATGTGTGGCGGTTTAAACATTAACTTGTTTAAAACTGTGATGACAGAAATCAAACAATGGAAAGATAAAGGCGTTACTGTTGAATTGGGCTTAATTGGCTCAAAAGGCATTAGCTTTTTCCGCTCATTAGGATTACCTGTTCGTGCACAACTTTCCGGTTTGGGTGATAATCCGGCAATGGAAGATTTAATCGGAGTCGCAAACGACATGTTTGATGTCTATAAAGACGGCGAAGTAGATGCAGTTTATATTGCCTACAATAAATTCGTTAATACAATGGCACAAAAACCCGTTTATCAACAATTAATACCATTACCGGCATTAGAAACCGATAATTTAGAGCAAAGACAAAGCACCTGGGATTACCTTTACGAGCCAGAGCCAAAAGTCTTATTAGACAGTTTGCTTACTCGTTATTTGGAATCACAAGTGTATCAATCTGTGGTAGATAACCTTGCTTCCGAGCAAGCTGCTAGAATGGTAGCAATGAAAGCGGCAACTGATAATGCAGGTAATTTAATCAATGACTTGCGATTAGTTTACAATAAAGCCCGTCAAGCAAGTATTACAAATGAATTAAACGAAATCGTCGCCGGCGCGGCAGCGATTTAATAAAAGAGGAACGGTAATGTCAGCAGGAAAAATTGTACAAATCATCGGTGCGGTGATTGACGTTGAATTCCCACAAGATGCAGTACCAAAAGTTTACGATGCATTAAAAGTTGAATCAGGTTTAACCCTTGAAGTTCAACAACAATTAGGTGGCGGTGTAGTTCGCTGTATCGCATTAGGTACATCTGACGGCTTAAAACGTGGCTTAAAAGTAGAAAACACTGGTAACCCAATTCAAGTTCCAGTAGGTACAAAAACTTTAGGTCGTATCATGAACGTATTGGGTGAACCAATCGATGAGCAAGGTGATATTGGCGCGGAAGAAAATTGGGCTATCCATCGTCCAGCACCAAGCTATGAAGAACAATCTAACAGTACGGAATTACTAGAAACTGGTATCAAAGTTATCGACTTAATTTGTCCATTCGCAAAAGGTGGTAAAGTTGGTCTATTCGGTGGTGCGGGTGTAGGTAAAACCGTTAACATGATGGAATTAATCCGTAACATCGCGATCGAGCACTCAGGTTACTCTGTATTTGCGGGTGTAGGTGAACGTACTCGTGAAGGTAACGACTTCTATCATGAAATGAAAGATTCTAACGTATTGGATAAAGTATCATTAGTTTACGGACAAATGAATGAGCCACCAGGTAACCGTTTACGTGTTGCGTTAACCGGTTTAACTATGGCTGAAAAATTCCGTGATGAAGGTCGTGATGTATTATTCTTCGTGGATAATATCTATCGTTATACCCTTGCTGGTACTGAAGTATCTGCGTTATTAGGTCGTATGCCATCTGCGGTAGGTTATCAACCGACATTAGCAGAAGAAATGGGTGTGTTACAAGAACGTATCACTTCAACCAAAACAGGTTCTATCACCTCTGTACAAGCGGTATACGTACCTGCGGATGACTTAACTGACCCATCTCCAGCAACAACGTTCGCGCACTTGGACTCAACAGTTGTATTAAGTCGTCAAATTGCGTCTTTAGGTATTTACCCTGCGGTTGACCCATTAGATTCAACCTCACGCCAATTAGACCCACTTGTTATCGGTCAAGAGCACTATGATGTAGCGCGCGGCGTACAAGGTATCTTACAACGTTATAAAGAATTGAAAGATATCATCGCAATTCTTGGTATGGACGAGTTATCTGAAGAAGATAAATTAGTGGTAGCACGTGCACGTAAAATTGAACGTTTCTTATCACAACCGTTCTTCGTTGCTGAAGTATTCAACGGTACACCAGGTAAATACGTTTCTTTAAAAGAAACTATCCGTGGCTTTAAAGGTATTTTAGACGGCGAATACGACCATATTCCAGAACAAGCGTTCTACATGGTCGGTACAATCGACGAAGCGCTAGAAAAAGCCAAAAATATGTAATCACTTCAAGTCATTTGAAGGAGAACAAAAATGGCGACATTTAACTTAATAATAGTCAGCGCAGAGCGAAAAATCTTTGAAGGTGCTGTGAAACAAATCCAAGCAACAGGTGTGGAAGGTGAACTTGGTATTTTACCAAACCACACCCCTTTAATGACGGCTATTAAGCCGGGGATTGTTAAATTCACCCTTGAAGATGGCAAAGAAGAAGTTATCTATGTTTCAGGAGGCTTCTTAGAAGTTCAACCTAAAGTAGTGACTGTGCTTGCCGATGTTGCAATTCGCGGTAGCGAGTTAGATGCAGATCGTATTCTTGAAGCAAAACGCAAAGCTGAAGAAAATATCGTGGCTCACGTTTCTGATGTGGATTATGAGCTTCTTGTAGCGAAACTTTCTAGAGAGTTAGCGAAACTTCGAGCTTACGAGCTTACTGAAAAACTCGTTAAATCAAAACGATAAGTTTATGATAATAAAAAAGAGCGGTCATTTTGACCGCTCTTTTTATTTCTATCTTAAGAAATATCGATAAGCTTTACTTTCACTTACATCTTCATAAACATAGCCGAGTTGTGTTAAAGCTTGCTCAAATTCTGCGTTATCTTTTTCTTCTAATTGGAATGCTGCAAGGATATTACCGTAATCGGCACCATGCGCACGATAGTGGAACAATGAAATATTCCAGCGTTTACCCAAAATTTCTAAGAATTTAAGTAAAGCGCCTTTTTGTTCTGGAAATTCAAAGCTATAAAGTCTTTCATGATGATTAGAAACTCGTCCACCCATTAAATAACGCACGTGAGTTTTCGCAATATCATCATCAGACATATCTTCTACATCAAAGCCATTTTTCGTTAAATCAGCAATAATTTCCGCTTTTTCAGCTTCATTAGCCGTGCGTACACCAACGAAAATACAGGCTTTTTGATTATCTGCATAACGATAACTGAATTCTGTTACAGCACGGTTGCCAATGACATGAGCAAATTTTAAGAAACTGCCTGGCTGTTCTGGCATAGTTACCGCCAATAAAGCTTCACGGTTTTCACCAATTTCACAACGTTCTGAAACATAACGCAATGTATGGAAGTTAAGGTTGGCACCGGATAAAATTGCTGCCATATTTTTGCCTTCCAGATTGTTTTGTTTTACATATTTCTTCAAACCGGCTAATCCTAAGGCACCAGATGGCTCAGCAACAGCACGCACATTTTCAAATAAATCTTTCATTGCCGCACAAACTTCATCACTGTCTACCAGCACCATACCGTCTAAATATTGTTGGCATAAACGGAATGTTTCGTCACCAATACGTTTTACCGCTACACCATCAGCGAATAAGCCAACATGTGCTAAATCTGTAGGTTCACCTTTTTCTAAGGCTGCATTCAAACAGGCTGAATCTTTGGACTCGACACCGATCACTTTAATTTCCGGCATAAATTGTTTGAGTAAAATCGCTACGCCAGCCGCAAGGCCACCACCACCAACTTGAACAAAGACATAATCCAAATCGGCCACTTGTTGTAGCATTTCCATTGCCAATGTACCTTGACCAGCGATCACCAATGGATGATCAAACGGCGGAATAAATGTCATATGTTTAGATTTTGAAAGCTCAATCGCTTTAGCTTTAGCTTCATCAAAATTGGCTCCGTGTAGTAACACTTCGCCACCAAATCCACGGACTGCATCTACTTTAATGCTTGGTGTGTTTTGTGGCATAACGATCAATGCTTTTAGCCCAAGTTGTTTCGCTGATAATGCTACGCCTTGCGCATGATTGCCCGCAGAAGCAGCAATAACACCAGCCTGTTTTTGTTCATTAGAAAGGCTAGAAATCATTGCATAAGCACCACGCAGCTTAAAGCTATTTACTGGTTGGCGGTCTTCACGCTTAATCCAAATATTATTATGTAGGCGCTCGGATAATTTCCCCATTTTTTGTAGTGGGGTTACAGTAGCGGCTTCATATACTCTGGAGCCAAGTTTAACAATCGCGTTAACATAATCCGATTGAGAGGGTTGAGGATTGGTAAGTAGATTTTTCATGATACTTAATTTGTTATGATGAAGTGCGGTTAATTTTTTCTTTATTTTTATCCTCCTCTCTTTTATGAGAGGAGGAGCGATTAGAGATTATTTTAATAGACTTTTATCACGCACTGCACCTTTATCCGCAGAAGTGGCAAAGTGGCCAAACACTTTTAATGCAAAGGACACTTCACGTTCACGGTGAGCTGGTTGCCAGCCTTTGGCATCTTGCTCGGTACGGCGTTTTGCTAATTCGTCATCGCTGATTTTAAGGTTAATTGAGCGATTTGGAATATCGATTTCGATAATATCGTCATCATGTACTAAACCAATTGCACCGCCAGAAGCCGCTTCAGGTGAGGCGTGACCGATAGATAAGCCTGATGTACCACCAGAGAAACGACCATCCGTTAATAAGGCACATTTTTTACCTAGGCCCATCGATTTTAAGTAGCTCGTTGGATACAACATTTCTTGCATACCCGGGCCGCCTTTTGGACCTTCGTAGCGGATTACTACCACATGGCCTTCTTTAACTTTACCACCTAAAATACCGGCTACAGCATCTTCTTGGCTTTCAAATACGATAGCACGGCCTGTGAATTTCCAGATAGATTCATCCACACCCGCCGTTTTTACGATACAACCATCTTTTGCGATGTTACCGAATAATACCGCTAGACCACCTTCTTGAGAAATTGCATTTTCTTTGTTACGGATACAACCGCTTACACGGTCATCATCTACGCTATCCCAACGACAATCTTGTGAGAAGGCTTGCGTGGTACGAATACCTGCAGGGCCTGCGCGGAAGAATTTGTGTAATTCTTCGTCTTTATTGCGGATGATATCGTATTGATTTAATTGTTCTTCTAGTGTTGTTCCTAACACAGTTTTGGTGTTACGGTGAATTAATCGTGCACGATCTAATTCACCTAATAAGCCCATAATGCCACCTGCACGGTGCACGTCTTCCATGTGGTATTTATTAGTATTTGGCGCAATTTTGCTTAAGCAAGGTACAACGCGTGATAAGCGGTCAATATCTGCCATTTTGAAATCTACGCCAGCTTCTTGAGCAGCCGCCAATAAGTGTAAAACGGTATTACTTGAACCACCCATAGCAATATCTAAACTCATGGCATTTTCAAAGGCTTCAAATGTACCGATTGAACGTGGCAGTACACTTTCATCATCTTGTTCATAATAGCGTTTGCAAAGCTCAACAATTTGACGACCAGCTTTTAAGAATAATTCTTTGCGGTCAGCATGGGTCGCCAACATAGAACCATTGCCCGGTAAAGATAAACCTAACGCTTCGGTTAAGCAGTTCATTGAGTTAGCGGTGAACATGCCTGAGCAAGAACCGCAAGTAGGGCAAGCACTTCGCTCAATCGCATCAATACGCTCATCGCTTACATTCGGATCTGCTGCTTCAATCATCGCATCCACTAAATCTAAGCGAATAAGCTGATCAGATAATTTCGTTTTGCCCGCTTCCATTGGGCCGCCTGAAACGAAGATAGTTGGAATGTTCAAACGCATTGCCGCCATCAACATTCCCGGGGTGATTTTGTCACAGTTGGAAATACACACCATTGCATCAGCACAGTGAGCATTAACCATATATTCCACGCTATCTGCGATTAAATCACGGCTTGGTAAGGAATAAAGCATCCCACCGTGACCCATAGCGATACCGTCATCTACTGCAATAGTATTGAATTCTTTTGCTACGCCGCCGGCTTTTTCAATTTCAGCTGCAACCAGTTGTCCCATATCTTTTAAATGAACATGCCCAGGTACGAATTGGGTGAAAGAGTTCACCACCGCAATAATCGGTTTACCAAAGTCATTTTCTTTCATCCCTGTTGCACGCCATAAGGCACGTGCACCCGCCATATTACGACCCTGAGTACTGGTCGCTGAACGTAGTTTTGGCATAAATAATCTCTCCAAGTAGTAAATTTATTGCTAAATATAGCCTTTGTATTCAATAGTGTAGGAGCAAATTATATTTGCCTCTACAGATATCACATTGTTTTGTTTATATTAAAAATCCATGCATCTTACGGAGACGTAACAGTCGTAAGAACTTTCTCAACGATTGCAAATGGTAGCCCTATGATGGCAAAAGGAATAATAATAGCTGAAAGTGCAACCTCTTCTTTGTTCAATTTATTAATACTAATTTCTTTTTCATTGCTAAACTCTACATATTTTGTTTCTAATGGCTGAATAAGTTTAGCCTTTTGCAAAATCTCATTTTTATTTTTTATATCAACAAGATTTCCATTATTCATTGAAAAAAACATTCTACGTCCATCTCTATAAGGAGAATTTATATTATAAAGTTCATCAAGTTGAGCTTTTGTTAAATTTTTATGGTTAAAATATATTGATAAGAATGCCTCTACTTCATTGCTTTTAACATTTTTTCTTATCTCATCAATCTTCACAAAAGAAATATTTTTAGTATAAGGTGACTCAAGTAATTTAATTAATTGAGCCGTATTCCCATTATCTTTACTATTAAATTGATAACTATTAAGTTGCCCAATCGCATAAATACGATTATCAGCAATAAAGAAAGATTTGATCACTTCTTTTTTGGATGATAATTCTTTATATTGTTGATCTGCTGTTACACAGCCCAATAAAAGCGTAGCTATCAACATTCCAATAAATAAACGCATTTTTTTCATTTTTTACCTTTATAATCTTCAGTTATTTTCCCAACCGCTTCACTAATAAATCCAAAGTGTGGTTGTTTTTCACTATGAATTTTAACCGCACTTTATTGCTATTTAACGGAATGGACATAAATCAATGAATCCACTTCGTTCATTCAGACAACTTATCATCGCAACCGGAATCCACAATGGAGCCGTTAAGATTATTAGTGGCGCCGTAAGTATATTTTCACCAGTGTCCGAAAGGCTATATGATTTACTGGTGGTATAAGTCGTACGATAAACTGTCGCCATAATAGGCTTTGTCAGTTTATATTTTGCTAGTAATTCATCACGATTTTTATATTCTTGGATAATGCCATCTGCCTTGTACGTTTTAATATAAAAAACATCAAGTTGAGATGAAATACCAAAATCTTCTTTTATCCCTTGTTTAACCTTGTCTTTTGCTTGAGATGCTTGTGTAAAGTTAAATTGACTGACTAGTTCATCCTGTTGTTTTTTCGTTAATTTATCTGCTTTAACAAGCACTTTTAAGTATGATGAAGCCCATGGCTTTTTCTCCTCATTCAAATATATATAAAGTTTAGGTGATACTTTTTCTATTGATTTTGCATGGGGGCTATTAAGGAATGTCGATAAATTAGAAACGTCTTGCCCTTTAAATTCAAAACTTTCTTTATCAGTAAAAACAAAAAGTCTGCCATCTTGGCTAAACATAAACATTTGAATTGGTTCTTTACTTGATGTTACATCAGACTCAGTATTTTTATCTACAGTACATGCTGACAAACAAAATAATGAACACAGCATTATGAATGATAAGAGCTTTTTCATTTTTAAGTTCCGTTACTTAATTTCAATCACATCCGGCAGTTTAGCCAATTGATTCACCAACAAATCAAAAGTGCGGTCAGATTTTACAGTGATTTTTAACTGTACTTGGGTTTCTACCAATGCCATATTCATATTAGTCACAGTGAAGCCGCGTAAACGAATAACGCGTAATACACGTTCTAAAACCTCTGGGCGATGTTGAGCAATCAAGTCAAAAATATATTGGTTCATCTTAAATTTCCTCCAGCATATCCATATTGCATGCGCCTGGTGGCACTAATGGCCATACACATTCTTCAGGGGGAATGCATACTTGCAATAAATAGGCGGTTTCACTATTTAATAAACGATTAAGTGCCGCATCTACATCATCAGCGCGCTCGATGCGTTCAGCTGGAATATCGAAGGCTTTTGCCAACATCACGAAATCAGGGTTATCTTCTAGAATGGTTTCTGAACGGCGTTTATTCCAGAAAAGGTCTTGCCATTGACGCACCATACCAAGACGTTGGTTATCTAACAACAAAATTTTCACCGGTAATTTACCACGTTTGATTGAGCCTAATTCCTGAATGTTCATCATCAATGAACCATCGCCTGTCACCAAAATCACTTCATCATGAGGACGAGCTTTTTTCGCGCCTACCGCTGCAGGTAAACCAAATCCCATGGTGCCGAAGCCCGCAGAGGTAATATAGTTTTCTGGTGCGAAATGACGCATATGTTGCGCAGACCACATTTGGTGTTGGCCAACATCGGTACAAATCACGGCATTTTGAGGTTTACGCTGTGAAAGTGTGTTGAGTAATGACCAAGGGTCAATCGGTCGGTTGCCTGCATTGTCGATATAAGTGAAGTCGAGTTTGGCTTTCAGCGCTTGAATATGCGCACGCCAATCATCAATCGCAAGCGGGATACTTAAATCCTCTAAAGCTTGAATTAAATCACCTTGAAGGGCAACATTTGCCACACGGAGTTTGTTGATTTCTGCCGCATCAATATCACAATGAATGACTTTAGCTTGTGGCGCAAAACTGTCTAATTTACCTGTCACGCGGTCGTCAAAACGTGCACCGCACACTAACAATAAATCACATTCGTGCACGGCAATGTTTGCCGGTCTCGTGCCGTGCATACCAATCATGCCCATATAAACGGGATCTGTTGGGTCAATTGAACCTAAACCTTTTAATGTCGAAACAGATGGCATGTTAGTAATTTGTAGGAATTTTCTGACCGCTTGCGTTGCGTTTGCCATACCTACGCCACCACCGACATAAAGCACGGGCTTTTTCGCTTGCGTCAATAACGCTTTTGCTTCAGCTAATTTTAATTCTGAAAGTGCGGTCGGTTTTACGACAGGTTTTACAATGGGTTTGATATGTTCTGGTACATCGCCAACTTGGATGTTACGAGGGACATCGATGAGAACAGGGCCTGGTCTGCCACTTTGTGCAATTTGGAAAGCGGAAGCAATAAATTCAGGTAGCTCTTCAACAGATTGAACAATGTAGCTGTGTTTAGTGCATGCGAGGGATAAACCTAAAACATCGGCTTCTTGGAAAGCATCCGTACCGATAAGTGGGGCGGCCACTTGACCAGTAAATGCCACGATTGGTACAGAATCAGCAAAGGCATCACCTAAACCTGTTACTAAGTTAGTTGCACCAGGGCCTGACGTTGCGACACATACGCCAACTTTACCCGTAGAGCGAGCATAACCAATTGCGGCTATTGCGGCACCTTGTTCGTTACGGCAAAGAAGATGGTCAAGACCTGAGTCATAAATTGCATCGTAGGTTGGCATGATTGCCCCGCCTGGGTAGCCGAAAAGATCGGTTACGCCATGCGCTTTTAAACATTGGATAATGAGTTGTGCGCCTGTCATGTTGCTTCCCGTTTTTATGATTATTGAATAATTTTATAAACACTGAAGTTCAGCATTGTAGCGGAATTTTTCGCCTTTGGTTAGGTTTTCGCGAAAAAACCAATGAAAAAAACACGATAACAAACATTATCGTGTTTTTGAATGAAAAGTGCGGTCAGAAAACATGATGTTTTCTTTGCGTAAAATTAGAAGCCTGCTTGTTTTTCTAATTGTTCCACAAGCGCATCGTCTAAGCCTAACGCTTTTGCTAAGTCTGCTAAGAAAATGATTTCTTTGCGAGATAAATCTTTGCTTACTAAACGAGCCGCTAAGTACACATTGCTTGCAAGTGCAGTATCGTTGCCTACAAGACGTGCAATTTCATTGATAGAAATTGGATTTTGGATTTCTTGTGCAAGCCATTGTGCTAATTCAGGGTTGTTACCCGCTTCGTTTGCAATAGTTTGTTTTTCATCTTCAGTGATTTCACCATCTGCTGCCGCTGCGGCGATCATGGTGCGTAAAATCAATTCGCCTGCATCGACATGGCTTGATGAATTTAATACATCAAATGCATTTTCTGAGATGTTTGGTTGGCTGCTTTGTTGGGATTTTTGATAGTTTTGGTAAGCTTGATAAGCAAGGTTACCTAAAACAGCAAGTGAGCCCAATTTTGCTAAGCTTGCACCGCCACTACGGCCTAAAATCATCGATAAAATACCACCTAACGCTGCACCACCACCTACTTTGGTAATAGAGTCGATAGTTTGGTTGCCGGTTTCAAGTTTGCTTGCAGAGTTTTTAGCGACATTTAAAACTTGATTTAAAATGCTGTTGATATCCATAAATGTTTCCTTTTGGTTGTTAATAGGGATTAAATTTGGCCTTTAGACAGTAAATTTTAAAAAAAATTCACTATTTTTAACCGCTCTTTTAACCAAGTCCTTGACTAGGTTTTAGAATTCATTATATTGAAATCTTTCTTCATTAAAAAGGAACTTAATATGACGCAGTCAAACGCAAAGCGTGAGACCTTCTCTGGTCGGAAAGCATTTATTATGGCGGCAATTGGATCCGCTGTTGGTTTAGGAAACATTTGGCGTTTCCCTTACACCACTTATGAAAACGGGGGCGGTGCATTTATTATCCCTTATCTTATTGCACTTTTAACCGCCGGTATTCCATTGCTTTTCTTAGATTACGCAATCGGTCATCGCCATCGTGGTGGTGCACCACTTTCTTATCGTCGTTTCAACCCGCACTTTGAAGTGTTTGGTTGGTGGCAGGTGATGGTGAACGTCATCATCGGTCTTTACTACGCAGTAGTATTAGGTTGGGCGGCAAGCTACACCTATTTCTCACTTAATTCTGCCTGGGGCGATAAACCAATTGATTTCTTCCTACACGAATTCTTAAAAATGGGCGATATCAGCAATGGTGTGAGCTTTGAGTTTGTTGGCATGGTGACAGGCCCATTAATCGCAGTATGGTTAGTCGCATTAGGCGTACTTTCTTTAGGTATTAAAAAAGGGATTTCTAAATCTTCAGATATCTTAATGCCTGTTTTAGTGGTGATGTTTGTGGCGTTGGTTGTTTATTCTTTATTCCTACCGGGTGCAGAAAAAGGCTTGAATGCGTTATTTACCCCAGACTGGTCTAAATTGTCTAACCCAAGTGTGTGGATTGCGGCTTACGGTCAAATCTTCTTCTCTCTTTCTATTTGTTTCGGGATTATGATCACTTATGCGTCTTACCTGAAAAAAGATTCTGATTTAACAGGAAGTGGTTTAGTTGTTGGCTTTGCGAACTCAAGCTTTGAAGTACTTGCAGGTATCGGTGTATTTGCGGCATTAGGCTTTATTGCAGCTGCACAAGGTGTGGAAGTGAGTGAAGTGGCAAAAGGCGGTATTGGTTTAGCCTTCTTTGCATTCCCAACCATCATTAATAAAGCACCATTTGGTGAAGTGTTAGGGGTATTGTTCTTTGGTTCATTAACCTTCGCGGCATTAACTTCATTTATCTCTGTTATTGAAGTAATCATTTCAGCGATTCAAGATAAGCTCCGTTTACGCCGAGCAAAAGCGACCTTTATTGTGGGTTTACCAATGATGGTAGTGTCAGTAATTTTATTCGGTACCACAACTGGTCTACCAATGCTTGATGTGTTGGATAAATTCGTAAACTACTTTGGTATTGTAGCGGTAGCATTTGTTTCATTAATTGTGATTGTAGCAAATGAAAAACTTGGCTTATTAGGTAACCACTTAAATGAAAGCTCTTCATTCAAAGTTGGTTTCCTATGGCGTTTATGCATTGTAATCACCACGGGTATTCTTGCCTTTATGTTATTGAGTGAAGGTGCGAAGGTATTTACAGAAGGTTATGAAGGTTATCCAAGTTGGTTCGTAAATACCTTTGGTTGGGGTATGGCAATTTTGCTTGTAGTCGTTTCGTTCATTCTTTCTCGTTTAAAATGGAAAAATGAAGAGAACCTCAATCTTGAAGAAAAAGGAGAATAAAGATGACAGGTATTGCAATTGCAATGATGATTGTGGCGCTTTTTGTGATTTGGGGCGGCTTGATCTTTGCTTTAATCAGACTTCCAAAAGAAGAAAAATAAGGTCAAAATTGACCGCACTTTGAAATAAGTAGGGCGTGCTAAGCACGCCCTTTTTTGTTATTTCGATAAATCGATTTGATATACCGCAAAGCCAACTTCATCAGTGCCGACTTTCTTCATTGGATATTGTGCATTGTCTTGAATGAATTTCGCTGCTTGTTCGCTTGGCGAGGTTTCAAAACGCACGTCTAATTTATCGTTACCTTTAATCGGTGCAAAACGCCAGTTTTTATCCGCACTTGGGTTTACATGGCCATGTTTTTCACTTTCTGCTTTGATGTAATCCGCAAGAATTTGGCGGTTTTCATCAGGAGAAGCGTAAACAATGTGTGCATCGCCAGTGCCTGGGAATTTATTACCGTAAGCACGATAGTTGTTAGTCGCAATTAAGAATTCTACTTTTGGATCAACCGGTTTACCTTGGTAAGTTAAATTCACTACACGGTGTGAATTCGGGTTAATCAATTTGCATTCGCCGTCATAACGCGCTGGTTGAGTGAGGTCGAATTCATAATTTACGCCATCAATCACATCGTAGTTATAAGTACGGAAGCCTTCCCAATCAAGTAAAGATTGCGGTTTGTCGCTTGTAGGGTCGATTTGTTTAAACATACCCGCGCTACATTCCAACCATTCTTTCAGTTCTTCACCTGTTGCTTTCACCACAACTAAGGTATTTGGATAGAGGTATAAGTCTGCTGCGTTACGGAAGGTTAATTCACCTTTGTTCACTTCTGTATAGCCAGTAGGGTCATTTTTACGTCCACCTGCTTTAAATGGTGCGCCTGCACTTAAAATTGGTAAGCCAGCCATTGCCGCAACACTTGGTGCCACTTTTTCAACGTAAGCTTTTTGTGCTTGGTTTACAATTTGAATGGTTGGGTCATCTTGCACTAAGGCTAAGTAGCTGTACATGTTATCGGTAGCTTTACCGATTGGCTGTGCCACAAATTCACGGGTGGCTTCATGCACAGGTTTTAAAAGTGCGGTCAATTCTGCATCACTTTCTGTGGTCGCTTTTTTGTTTTCTGCATCGTAAATTGGACGAAGTGCCGCTTTACCATCAGCCACTAACCATTTGCCGTTGTGTTGAGCAAGGGTTAAGTCGATTACACTGATGTTATTTGCCCAGTAACCTGCCATACTTTCAGGAACGCCTTTTACAGTACCTTTAGCAATATCTGCATTTGGTGATTTTGCAAACTCTTTATTCGGGAATAAACGGTGAGAGTGACCGAAAACAATCGCATCAATGTGTGGTACATCAGCAAGATAGAATGCTGAGTTTTCTGCACCTTCTTGATATGGCTCGTCAGATGGGCCAGTGTGCGCAAGTGCCACAATAATATCTGCGCCTTTTTGTTTCATTTCTGGCACATATTTTTGAGCGGTTTTCACGATATCGCGAGTTTCTACTTTGCCTTGTAAGTTCGCTTTATCCCAAACCATAATTTGTGGTGGCACAAAACCGATATAACCAATGTTTAGTTTATGCGTTTTACCTTGGCTATCCACCACTTCTTTGGTTTGAATCACATAAGGCGTGAAATATGGCTCTTCAGTACCGACTTTCACTACGTTAGCATTGATGATTGGGAATTTCGCTTGTTTGATCGCATCGGCTAAATAATCTAAGCCATAGTTAAACTCGTGGTTACCTAATGTCCCTACTTCATAGTGCATCGCATTTAAGCAATCCACGGCTGGGTTTGATTTGCCTTCTTTGTAACCTTTAGCCGCTTGATAGTCAGCGATTGGGTTACCTTGGATTAAGTCACCGTTATCAACTAAAACGCAGTTTTTCACCTCTTGACGAGCTTGACGAATCAAGCTTGCTGCACGGGTAAAACCGAATTTCTCAGTAGGTGCATCTTTGTAGTAATCGAAGTCAGTTAAAAAACTGTGAATATCGGTTGTTGCCACAATACGTAAATCGACTTGTGTGTCGCTTTTCGCAAAAGCAAAACGGCTAGCACTTAACGCTAAAATGCTGCTTGCGCCAAGTTGGATGAAATTTCTTCTGTTGATCATATGAGCTCCTGTTGTATAAGAATCGGCAAGATTTTAAATCTCTTTTATATATAAAGAAAGCGCAATATAAAGTTCTGAAATGAAGTGTGATATGCATCACAAATTAAAATATGCGAAATAAAATTGCGTTTATTAAATAAAAATTTGAATTTTATTGCAAAATTTTACATTTTAGGCAAAAACAAGATATCAAATTCGATCTAATTATTTTTAGAATAAAGTCATTCACAGTAAGTAGATAAGTGAATACTCACCATTTATTAATGACATAAAATAAGGAGATTACTATGGCTTTCAATCTTAAAAATAGACACCTATTAAGTCTTGTTAATCATTCAGAGCGTGAAATTAAGTACTTACTAGATTTATCTCGCGATTTAAAACGAGCGAAATATGCGGGAACTGAGCAACCTAAACTGCAAGGTAAAAATATCGCATTAATTTTTGAAAAAACCTCAACTCGTACTCGTTGTGCTTTTGAAGTCGCTGCTTATGACCAAGGTGCTCGAGTAACTTATATCGATCCAAACTCCTCTCAAATCGGGCATAAAGAAAGTATGAAAGATACAGCCCGAGTACTTGGAAGAATGTATGATGCAATAGAATATCGTGGATTTAAACAAACTATTGTTCAAGAGCTTGCTGATTATGCTGGAGTACCTGTTTTTAATGGGTTAACAGATGAGTTCCACCCAACACAAATGCTCGCTGATGTGCTTACTATGATTGAAAATTGCGATAAACCATTAAGCGAAATTAGCTACGTATATATTGGTGATGCTCGCAACAATATGGGTAACTCTTTATTGTTGATTGGTGCAAAATTAGGTATGGATGTCCGTATTTGTGGTCCTAAAGCATTATTACCAGATGCTGAGTTAGTAGAATTATGTGAAGGTTTTGCTAAACAAAGTGGAGCAAGAATCACAGTTACTGACGATATTGATAAAGCAGTTAAAGGTGTTGACTTTGTACATACCGACGTTTGGGTTTCAATGGGTGAACCATTAGAAACATGGGGTGATCGTATCCAATTATTACTGCCTTACCAAGTGACTCCAGAGTTAATGAAACGCACTGGTAACCCTAAAGTGAAATTTATGCACTGCTTACCAGCGTTCCATAACAGTGAAACCAAAGTGGGTCGTCAAATTGCTGAAAAATATCCTGCTTTAGCAAATGGTATTGAAGTGACTGAAGACGTATTTGAATCACCAATGAATGTTGCTTTTGAGCAAGCTGAAAACCGTATGCATACAATTAAAGCGGTAATGGTAGCAAGTTTAGCTTAGGAGGAATTATGAGAATTGTTATTGCATTAGGTGGTAATGCCTTGTTACGTCGAGGCGAGCCATTAACCGCAGAAAATCAACGACAAAATGTGCGTATTGCCTGTGAACAAATTGCTAAAATTTATCCAAATAATGAATTAGTTATTGCTCATGGTAATGGTCCTCAAGTTGGTTTACTTGCTTTACAGGGTGCGGCTTACAAGGATGTGCCGACTTATCCATTAGACGTTTTAGGTGCAGAATCTGTAGGAATGATTGGCTATATGATTCAACAAGAATTAGGTAACCTAGTTCCTTTTGAAGTTCCATTTGCTACATTACTTTCCCAGGTTGAAGTGGATATCAATGACCCAGCCTTTAAAAATCCGACTAAACCAATTGGTCCTGTTTATTCTAAAGAAGAAGCAGAGCGTTTAGCAAAAGAGAAAAATTGGTCTATTGCACAAGATGGAGATAAATACCGTCGAGTTGTACCAAGTCCGTTACCTAAACGTATATTCGAAATTCGACCAGTAAAATGGTTGTTAGAAAAAGGCAGTATCGTGATTTGTGCTGGTGGTGGCGGTATCCCGACTTATTATGATGAACAACATAATTTACAAGGGGTTGAGGCTGTAATTGATAAAGATCTATGTTCTGCATTACTTGCAGAAAATTTAGAAGCAGATCTCTTTGTTATTGCTACCGATGTTTCTGCAACATTTATTGATTGGGGCAAACCAACACAAAAAGCTATTGCGGTAGCTTCTCCGGAAGAAATGGAAAAACTTAACTTTGCTGCTGGTTCAATGGGACCAAAAGTTCAAGCTGCTGTTAATTTTGCACGTAATACTGGAAAAGATGCTGTTATTGGTTCTCTTTCTGATATTGTAGACATTGTGAAAGGTAAAGCAGGTACTCGCATTACTAAAAATGCAGACAGCATTACTTATTACGATTAATAATATGAAAGAGACGTATCAGTGCTAATGAAATTGGCATTGTATTATGTGATTCGATACGATGCCAATTTATCACACTATGATTAACAAGGAGTTAATTATGGAAACAGCTAACAAAAAGAAAAGTTTTAGTTTTCCATCAGCATTTACTATCCTTTTCTTCATCTTAATTATTGCTGTAGGGCTTACTTGGGTTATCCCTTCCGGTTCCTACTCTAAATTAACCTATAATATGCAGGATAAAGTTTTTGTCGTTAAATCTTATGGTGAGGCAGATAAAACATATCCCGCAACAGAAAAAACTCTGGATGAGTTTAACATTAAAATTAAACTCACTAATTTTACTGAAGGTGTAATTAAAAAACCTATCGCCATTCCTGGTTCTTATCAGCGTATCGAGCAACATCATAAAGGTATTCAAGATATTCCGGTAAGTATGGTTGAAGGGACAATTGAAGCTGTTGATGTAATGGTTTTTATCTTCGTACTTGGAGGTATGATTGGTGTCATCAATCGTACGGGATCATTTAATGCAGGGTTAATGGCTCTAGCACGAAAAACCAAGGGAAATGAATTCTTAATAATATTCAGCGTATCTATTTTGATGTTACTTGGTGGTACAACTTGTGGTATTGAGGAAGAAGCGGTTGCGTTTTATCCGATTCTCGTACCTGTGTTCCTAGCATTAGGATACGATGCCATTATGTGTGTAGGGGCTATATTCTTAGCTGCATCAATGGGTACTGCGTTCTCAACGATTAACCCATTCTCTGTTGTTATCGCTTCTAACGCAGCGGGGATTCAATTTACCGAAGGGATTGGCTTCCGTACTCTTGGTTTGATTCTAGGTGGTCTCTGTGTAATTGGTTACCTATATTGGTATGGTAAAAAAGTGAAGGCAGATCCAAGTTTCTCCTATACTTATGAAGATAGAGAAGAATTCCGTCAACGTTATATGAAAAACTTTGATCCAAATGCAGTTATTGAATTCACTTTCAGAAGAAAACTTATACTCATTCTGTTCTGTTTAGCATTCCCAATGATGATTTGGGGGGTTATGGCAGGTGGTTGGTGGTTCCCTCAAATGGCGGCATCATTCCTCTCTTTCACCATTGTTATCATGTTAATTAGTGGTCTTAAAGAGAAAGAAATTGTAGATTCTTTTACAGAGGGTGCATCTGAACTTGTAGGTGTTTCATTAATCATTGGTCTTGCTCGTGGTGTAAACCTTGTACTAGAACAAGGCATGATCTCTGACACAATCCTAGATTATATGTCTAATCTCGTAAGTGGAATGCCTGGTAGCTTATTTATCCTTGGTCAATTAGTTGTCTTCATTTTCCTTGGACTTATTGTTCCATCATCATCAGGACTTGCAGTGCTATCAATGCCAATTATGGCACCTTTAGCGGATGCTGTAGGTATTCCTCGTGATATCGTGGTTTCAGCTTATAACTGGGGACAATATGCGATGCTATTCTTAGCACCGACAGGATTAGTACTTGTGACACTTCAAATGTTACACATTCCGTTTAACAAGTGGGTAAAATTTGTTTTACCAATGATTGGATGCTTACTCCTAATTGGTTCGATTTTACTTCTTATCCAAGTTTCACTTTATGGTTCTTAATAATGAGAAAAAAACCGCAGGCAATGCCTGCGGTTTTGTTGTATTATTCCTACCAAAATTCTCATAAAAGGACCTTTGTATGAAGAAATGCTTTGATAATATTGATACTCGCATTTTAAAAGCATTACAACGAAATGGACGTTTACAAAATAATGAGTTAGCAAAAGAGATTGGTTTATCAAATTCAGCATGTTTACGGCGAGTGAACCAGTTAGAGCATGACGGCGTGATTGATGGCTATGTTGCTCTGTTAAATCCTAAAAAAGTAAATTGTCACCTGATTTCCTATCTCTTAGGCACATTCAATGAGGAAAACCCAGAGCTTAAAGAGCGGTTTATTTTTGAAGTGAAATTAATCCCACAAATCATTGAATGTCATTTTATGGCTGGCAGTTACGACTTCTTACTTAAGCTCTGTGTCTCTGATATTGAAGAACTTAATCATATAAAAAATACCTACCTTACAAATGCAATCGGCATTAAAACATTAAAATCAGAAATCATATTAAAAACAGTAAAATCGACAACGGAGTTGCCTTTATAAAAAACTCGTATTATTTTATTTATACGAGTTTTTATAACAATTAACAAACTTCAGCCTGTTCTAATATAACTTTTTGTAAAACTTTAATTCCTGCCTCTATATCTTTCCAATCAGTAAATTCAAGAGGGTTATGACTAATTCCCAAATGAGATGGAACAAAAATCATACCTGTCGGACAAAGTGTTGCCATATGCATTGCATCATGTCCAGCACCACTTGGCATTATTTCGTAAGAATAACCAAGGGAATGTGCAGTTTCAGCTATTTGGTTTACCATATTTTCAGATAATGTTATTGGATTATCTTTTGAAATAAGTTGTAACTCAATTAATAATCCCCTTTTTTCTGAAACTTTACTAATTTCCTCTTGTAATAATTCAAATACAGAATCCCTAGCTTGTACATGTGTACCTCGAATATCTACTAATAATTCGCAATATCCTGGCACAACATTCATTACTCCTGGTTTAGCTGTAATATTACCTACTGTAGCTACTGTAGAATGTCCAGCTTGAATAGCAGCTTGCTCAATAGCAAGTGATAATTCAGCTCCTCCTAACAATGCATCATGACGATAATGCATTGCTGTTGCTCCTGAATGATCCGCTTGTCCTTTAATTTTAACAATTGCACGAATCGGGGCAGCAATACCTGTCACAACACCTATTACTTTTCTTTCATTCTCTAAACGAGGGCCTTGTTCTATATGAAGTTCAAAAAAACATTTAAATTCCTTTGCATCACGTTTTGCTTGATTAACCAAATTAAAATTCATTCCTACTTCAGCCATAGCTTCAGATAAACCCTTTCCTTGTTTATCACGTAACGAACTTAATTTTTCTTGATTTACTATGCCGCACATAACTTTACTACCCAATGTAGCAAAGTTAAATCTACTCGATTCTTCACAAGTAAAAATTATCAATTCTAAAGGATAACGAGTCTGAATATTCTGTTCACACAATTGTAAAAGAATTTCCAACCCAGCAACAGATCCCAAAGGACCATCAAATTTACCAGCATTCACAACAGTATCAATATGTGATCCGAATGCAACTGCAGGTAAAAAATCTTCTTTACCTGCCTTACGAATAAAAAGATTTCCAATTGAATCTCGACGAATAGATAAATCATATTCTTTACATAATTCAATAATCATATTATGGGCCTTTTCATCCTCCTCTGTAAAAGCTAAGCGAGTCAGCTCGTTTGGTACTGATGAAATAAAAGCCAGTTTTTCAATTAAATTTTGAACACGATTAAGATTAATTGACATAGTTTTCTCCTGATACGGTTTATTTTTTGATATTCGTCAAACAACAATAATTTTCTTTGAAAATTAACCTTTTCTAAGTGTAATATCGGTATTGCTAAATGCCTCTAAAAAGGAGTAGAAAATGAAAAACATGTTACTGCTCAGTAGCTCAAAATACAAGAACACAGGTTATCTTGAACACACCATACCTTGGTTACAAAATTTCCTGACTGATTATCGTGGTAAAACAATTGCTTTTGTGCCTTATGCTGGGGTACGCCGCACTTTTGATGAATATGAAAAAACTGTGCAAAATGCACTTTCTGATTTAAGGATGAATATTGTTTCCGTTCATCATGGTAAACAGCATCGAGATATCATTGAACAAGCAGATATCATCGCCATTGGCGGCGGGAATACATTTTGTTTGTTAAAACAACTTTATGAACATAATTTGATTGATATCATTCGTGAAAAAGTGAATAACGGTACGCCTTATTTTGGTTGGAGTGCTGGGGCTAATGTAGCTGGCGCATCTATTATGACAACTAATGATATGCCGATTACTTATCCTCCTTCATTTCAAGCATTACAGCTTTTTCCTCATCAAATTAATCCGCACTTTATTTCAGGTAAAATGCAAGGCCACAATGGTGAAAGCCGAGAAGAACGTTTGGCCGAATTTTTACTCGTTAATCCAAGCGAACTTGTATATGCATTGCCTGAAGGTTCTGCGCTTCATATACAAAATGAAATGGCAACTGTGTTGGGTGAAAATCCTATTTTGTGCTTCAGTGAAAATATGGAATGTGGCACATTTGACATCAATACAACTTTTTCTTATTAACTTAAAAGGAACATATAATGGAATTATTTAAATCCATCGTTGCAGTGGTTGGCATTATTGCCACAATTTATTTTCTAATTAAAAAAGCCGAAACCCGAACCGTTTTGATTGGTGTTGGTTTAATAATGTCCATTCTGACGCTTAATCCAATGGGCGCATTAGATGCTTTTGCCAAAAGCATGACATCTAGCGGATTAATTATGGCTATCTGTTCTAGTATGGGTTTTGCTTATGTAATGAAATACACTCAATGTGATACTCATCTAGTGCATTTACTTACCAAACCATTAAGCGGATTAAAATTCTTCTTAATTCCGATTGCAACAGTCATCACCTTTTTCATCAATATTGCTATTCCTTCTGCTGCTGGTTGTGCTGCTGCGGTTGGCGCAACATTAATTCCCGTTTTAAAAAGTGCGGGTGTTCGACCAGCTACTGCTGGTGCAGCTATTTTAGCGGGGACTTTTGGATCAATGATGAGCCCGGGTTCTTCTCACTCAGCAATGATTAGTGAAATGTCAGGCTTAACTATCACTCAAGTAAACCTTTCACATGCGCCATATAGCATGATTGCGGGAGCAATAGGTGCGGTTGTTTTAACAATTCTTGCACTTGTTTTTAAAGATTATGGTGAACAACATCGTAAAGCTTATCTTGCAGAACAAAAAGAAAGTGAAATTAAAGTTGTTGAAGGCGTCAATGTACTTTATGCCCTTGCACCATTAATACCATTAGTTATTTTAGTAATTGGTGGAACGTCATTACAACAAGTACCGGGTCTTGAATGGACTAAAATGGGCGTTCCTCAAGCGATGCTTATTGGCGCAATTTACGGCATTATAGTAACTCGTATTTCCCCAGTAAAAATCACTGAAGAATTTTTCAATGGTATGGGAAATTCTTATGCAAACGTACTTGGTATCATCATTGCAGCCAGCGTATTTGTAGCAGGATTAAAATCTACGGGTGCAGTTGATGCTGCAATTTCTTTCTTAAAAGAATCCAACGAATTTGTACGTTGGGGTGCAACAATTGGGCCATTCTTAATGGGCTTAATTACAGGCTCTGGCGATGCAGCAGCGATTGCCTTTAACACTGCCGTCACGCCACATGCTGTAGAACTCGGCTACACTCACGTAAATCTTGGTATGGCAGCAGCTATTGCTGGTGCAATCGGTCGTACAGCTTCACCAATTGCAGGTGTAACCATTGTTTGTGCAGGCCTTGCGATGGTAAGCCCAGTAGAAATGGTAAAACGTACCGCACCAGGCATGATACTTGCTGTTTTATTCTTAGCATTATTTATGTTATAGAAATAGTAAAAAATTGACCGCACTTTATTTAAGTGCGGTCTGTTTTTATAGACTTTTAAAGGAGAAAAAATGAACTTAGATTTAAATCAACTTGTTAAATGGCGTCGTGAATTTCATCGTTTTCCAGAAATTGGTTGGAGTGAATTTTGGACGACTTCTCGCATTGCGGATTATTTGGAAGACTTAGGCTGTTTTGAAATTTTTCTTGGCAAACAAATTATAAATCCGGATTTTGTTCGTGGACGAAAACAAGCTGTAGTAGATAAAGGTTTAGCTAATGCAAAAGCCTATGGAGCTAATGAAAAATGGCTCGAAAAAATGGAAGGGTACACTGGTTGTGTGGCATTATTTGATTCAGGTAAACCAGGAAAAACCATCGCGTTACGCTTTGATATTGACTGTGTGAATGTAACAGAAACTCGTTCATCCGAGCATATTCCAAATAAAGAAGGTTTTGCCTCAATTAACGATGGCTTTATGCATGCTTGTGGACATGATTCACATATTACAATAGGTTTAGGTGTTGCATTATGGATCGCTCAGAACAAAGATAAACTCACTGGAAAAGTAAAAATTGTATTCCAACCAGCAGAAGAAGGTGTTCGAGGTGCAGCAGCCATTGCACAAAGTGGCATAATTGATGATGCAGATTATTTTGCTTCTTCACACATTAGTTTTTGCGCGAATACAGGCACAGTTATTGCTAATCCAAGAAATTTTCTTTCTACTACAAAAATTGATATTCGCTATAAAGGTAAACCTGCACATGCAGGTGCTGCCCCTCATTTAGGTCGTAATGCTTTATTAGCTGCAGCGCATACAGTCACTCAACTTCATGGTATTGCACGCCATGGTGAAGGCATGACAAGAATTAATGTGGGTGTGCTAAAAGCGGGTGAAGGACGAAATGTCATTCCATCCTCTGCTGAATTACAATTAGAAGTGCGGGGAGAAAATAAAGCAATTAATGAATACATGACTGAACAAGTCATGCAAATAGCCAAAGGTATCTCCATAAGTTTTGATGTAGCGTATGAAACTGAAATTGTAGGTGAAGCAGTGGATATGAATAACGATGTTGAACTTATAAAACTCATCGAAGAAATATCCCTTGAACAACCACAAATAAATAACGTAAATTCAGATTATGCTTTCAATGCAAGTGAAGATGCGACTATTTTAGGTAGACGTGTACAAGAACATGGGGGCAAAGCTATTTACTTCATTCTTGGTGCAGATCGCACAGCAGGTCATCATGAAGCTGAATTTGATTTTGATGAAAATCAATTGCTTACTGGGGTTAATATTTATACTTCTTTAGTACAAAGATTATTATCTTAATAGAAAAGCCTACATCTTAATGTAGGCCTTTTGAGTTGCAATAAGCTAAGTACAAAAGAGCGGTTGAAAATTTAATTGTTTTTAGCCGTTCTTTTTATTTAGGACAATACTCTCAACAAAACAGGCTGAAATTCTGTTTGTTGGCCGAGTTTTCGGGTGTAACGTTTAACCATCACAAAGGAAAGTGCGGTCAAAATAAAGATTAAAATCGTACGGATGAGTTCATTTTCACTGATATAGCTAGAAAGCAATGTTGCAACTAATAGCGTGAAAAGCGGCACGATATACATTAACAGTGCGGAGAAAAGCATGGATTTTTCTTCTAGACCGATTTCTACCATTTGGCCTGCACGGAGTGGCGTGATGGTTTCTAGCGTAAAGATATGTTCACCTCGTTTTCCATTAAGCTCAGAAAGGGAAGCTGTTCCACAGGCTTCTCTAGCCGAACAAGCTCCACAGGCGCTTTGTGATTGACATTTCACTTTAGCAAGACCCGTTTCTGCATCATAGCTCATCACTACTGCACTTTCTTTTAGCATTGTGCTTCTCCCATATAAATATCAAAGCGGTGGTTTTTGGTTTCACGACTAACATGGGGCGCTTTTTGCGCTAAAAATTCCGCATAATCAGGACGTTTTACCACCACACGTTTATGGGCTAATTGTAACGCAGGTGTCAAGAGCTCATCGGCATCCAAATCTGCACCAACCAAATGTTGGAATACACGCATTTCTTTTTTAACTAGGGCGGATTTTTGCTTATGTGGATACATTGGATCTAAATACACCACATCGGCACTCTCGGTTTGTGGGTTGAGTTCGGCAATATGATGAACATCTAGTAATTGCATATTTTTTTGCATCATTTCGCCTATTTCTACATCCTGATAGGCGCGGTTGAGCCCATCCTGTAACAGTAAATATACCACGGGATGACGCTCAACTAAACGCACTTGGCAACCGATAGAAGCTAGAACAAAGGCATCTCGACCAAGTCCTGCGGTGGCATCAATCACGGAAGGTAATTCAGTTCCCTTAATGCCTACAGCTTTGGCAATAGCTTCGCCACGTCCACCGCCAAATTTACGACGATGGGCCATTGCACCAGCTACGAAATCTACAAACACATCGCCCAGCTTAGGCTCGTCTAGTTTACGCAGGGCAAGATGGGTTTCTGTTCGCACCAATGCAAGTGGACTTTCAGTACAATGCTCGATACCAAGAGGGGAACAAAGTGCGGTCAATTCTGACAATGTTCCCGCTTCGGCAAGCAGTTGAATTTTTATTTTCTCACCAGCCATACGCCGCTTTCCATATGATCTGTGTAAGGGAATTGATCAAACAGCGCCGCTTTTTCAATGCGGTGGGTTTGGCTTAGGGTTTGCAAATTCTCACAAAGGGTATGAGGATTGCAGGAAATATACAAAATACGATCGTAATTCTGCACCAGTTTTACCGTGTCAGGGTCAAGCCCTGCTCGTGGTGGATCCACAAAAATCGTATTGCATTGATAGGCTTTTAAATCAATGCCTTTTAAGCGATTAAATTCACGGATGCCATTCATTGCTTGAGTAAACTCTTCTGCTGACATGCGGATAATTTGCAGATTATCTATACTATTTTCCGCAATATTAAATTGTGCAGCCGCAACAGATGGCTTGGCGATTTCGGTAGCAAGTACTTTGCGGAAGTTTTGTGCAAGGGCGATGGAGAAATTGCCGTTGCCACAATACAGCTCCAATAAATCCCCTTGCGAACTTTGGGTGCAATCAATCGCCCATTCCAACATCTTGCAATTTACAGCTGCATTAGGCTGGGTAAAGCTGTTTTCCACTTGGCGATAAACATAATTGCGCCCTTTTACTGGTAACACTTCATCGACAAAATCCTGCTCTAAACAGATTTTTTGTTTACTCGCACGACCAATCAGCTGCACATCAAAACCAAGTTGTTGTAATTCTTCTTTTAAGCGTGTAGCAGCGCTTTGCCATTCTTCTGTGAGTTGCTTGTGGTAAAGCAGGCTTACAATAATCTTATTGCTGAGCGTGCTCAAATAATCAATTTGGAACAGTTTTTTATGTAATACTTCCTGCTTTTTTAACAATGGCAGTAAGGTTTTCATCATGCGATTGATCAGTTCGCTGGCAATTGGGAATTCATCCACTCGATAACGTTGCAAGGTGCTTTGATCAAACATGATGTGATAAAAATTGCCTTTATCATGCCAAATACGAAATTCTGCACGCATCCGATAATGGCTAGTTGGCGAATCAAACACGGCTATTTTGGGGGCGTTAAAGGGCTGCAAAAGTGCGGTCAGTTTTTCAGTCTTTTTTTGCAGGAGTTCGGTATATTGGGAAATGGGTAGTTGCATTGATGTTTACGTTTGAATGATAAATATCCCACAGCCCTTGGCAAGCATGGGGATTGAGTAAAAAAGCAAAAGGCAAGCTTCTGCCTGCCTTTTAAAATGTATTATTCGCCAGAATAATCTTCACCGCCAGAAGCCGCTTCGCTCACATCACCTGATAAGGTGTAAACACGTTTTGTTGTGTTAATGCGAGTACGATATTTATTCCAGGTTTTTTCGAAGAAAGTTTCTGGTGCACGTTCACCACGGCAAAAAGCAACAAATTCTTTTTCTTCTTTTGTCGTCGGCTTGCGCTCGCCTGAATCTAATGCTTTAAACGCTTGGCCATATTGCTCTAATACTTGGGATTCTTTGATTGTATAATCACCGTGACGGGAAAATCCGCGTGGGTAGTTTTTGTCGTCAAAAAAACGACGAGTAACACTGAAACTAGCAGCCATAATATCATCTCTCTTCTTTATATTTAAAAACGGCAGGCATTAAACCAATTTTTTTTTATTTTTGCAATAAACCTTTCACGGTTTCTACATAATCTTTGACGAAATCGTCGTAATTTAAGCCTTCAGGGTTTACACGATATTTGCCATTGACATAGAAATCAGGTACGCCACGTACTTGAAACTGTTCCGCTGCATTTACTTGTTTATTCACTAAACCGTTTACAGCAAAGCTGTTGATGTTGTTATCAAATTGTTCAGCTGTAACCCCGTTATCAATGAAGATTTTGCGAATATCGTCCATTGAGCTTAATTTATCTTGTTGTGCTGCTTCAAATAAAGGCGCTTTTACTTTGCTTTCTGCACCGAGTGCCATCGCTAATGCCCATGCACGAGTAAGGTTTTCAGATTGACGACCTAAGAAGTTAACATGATATTGTTTAAATTCAGTGCCTTGTGGTAAGCTTTCTGCAACTTGTTTTGGAATGTGGTATTCCATTTCAAAGGCATAGCAATGCGGGCAGTAGAATGAGAAAAATTCAATCACTTCCGGTTGTGCGGAAGCTGTTTGACTCACTTGAACGTATTGTTTGCCTTCTTCTAGGTTGGCTGCGAATGCATTAAATGAAAATAAAGCACCGAGTAAAAATAAAACTTTTTTCATTTGTTTTCCTTATTTAATAATTCCACGCGCTTTTAACAAGGCGGTTTTAAAGTCTTCTTCATAATCTTTTTTGATGCCTGGAATTGGCTCAAATTTATCTGTGCCGTGCATTTTTAAATGATAAATAATCACTTCATCAGATAATTCTGCTACGGGTTTATCAAAACCTGCTTCATCAGCAATTTTTTGCAGAATTTGTAGCAAGCTCAGATCTGGGTCTTTAGACCAATAAGGTTGTAAAAGTTCCAATACTTCATTTAAACGCTTACATTTCATTGCTATTTCCTTTTAAATGGAGAAAAATAAGGCTAGATCATACTTCAAATAAGGCAATAAGAAAATATGAAATACACAATAAGTGCGGTTATTTTGGCGGGAGGAAAAGCGCGGAGGATGAATGGTGCGGATAAAGGCTTGCAGCTTTTACAAAATAAACCATTAATTAGCCATGTGATTGATCGCTTACAACCTCAAGTGGTTGATATTTCAATTAATGCTAATCGTCACCATGCGGAATATGCACAATGGGGGTTTCCTGTATTTTCAGATGAATTGCCTGATTTTCAGGGACCATTGAGCGGTATGTTAACAGCACTCGAACAAGCTAAAACGGATTTTGTGCTTTTTGTGCCCTGCGATAGCCCGTATTTTCCACAAAACTTATTAGAAAAACTAAAAAGTGCGGTTAAAAATGACCGCACTTTAATGGCTTATGCAAAAGATAAAGAGCGTGAACACCCGACATTTTGTTTGATGTCCGTTCAGCTTAAAGAGACGTTACGCGCTTATTTAAACGAAGGCGAACGTCGTTTATTACAATTTATGAACAAAAATGGCGCGGTTGCTGTCCAATTTGACGAACAAGAAGGACGATTTGTAAATTTTAATACCTTAGAAGATTTACAATAAATTATTTGTTTAACCTTGAATTTTGTAAAAAATTCTCCATTATTACAGTGTTTACTTTCTATTTTATTGAGGAACTTTATTATGATGCGAATCCTTTTATTTTTAGCCACTAACTTTGCTGTGATGCTTGTGTTAGGGATTATTTTAAATGTGACCGGTATTGCAGGAAATAGTACAGGTGGCATTTTAATTATGGCGATGCTTTTCGGTTTTGCCGGCTCATTGATTTCATTATTTTTGTCAAAAACCATGGCATTGCGCTCTGTGGGCGCGGAAGTGATTACTGAACCACGTAATCAAGCTGAACGTTGGTTGGTAGAAACTGTACGCCGTCAAGCGCAACAAGCGGGTATTCCAATGCCAGATGTGGCGATTTACCATTCTAATGATGCGAATGCTTTTGCTACGGGAGCAACAAAAAATAATTCTTTAGTGGCGATTAGTACGGGCTTATTAAACTCCATGACGGAAGAAGAAGCTGAGGCGGTATTGGCTCACGAGGTCTCACACATCGCGAACGGTGATATGGTGACCATGACTTTATTACAAGGCGTATTGAATACCTTTGTAATTTTCTTATCTCGTGTGATTGCTAATGTGGTAGCAAGTTCTCGTAATGGTGATGAAGAAAGCCGCAGCTCAGGCATTTACTTCTTAGTCTCAATGGTGTTAGAAATCTTGTTTGGTATTTTAGCGAGCATTATTGCGATGTGGTTCTCACGCTATCGCGAATACCGCGCAGATGCAGGTTCAGCACAACTTGTTGGTAAAGAAAAAATGATTGCGGCATTGCAACGTTTACAGCAAATTCATGAGCCACAAGAGATGGAAGGTTCACTTAATGCCTTTATGATTAATGGCAAACGTAACGAACTCTTTATGAGCCATCCTCCACTTGAAAAACGTATCGAAGCATTACGCAGTTTATAAAAGATAAAAAATAAAGGGCTAAATGTAATATTTAGCCCTTTTTATTTGTAGATTATTTAATATCTGCTAAGACTTTAGTGAGTAATTCCCAGTACGTTTGTACTGTTGAAATTTGGACTTTTTCATCTGGCGAATGCGCATTACGAATAGTTGGTCCCACAGAAATCATATCAATATTTGGATAATGTTCTTTCAGCAAGCCACATTCAAGGCCCGCGTGAATGACTTTAATCTCAGGTTCTTTGCCAAGCACTTCTGCATAATGTTTTTTCATTAAGGCTAAAATTGCTGTGTCGTTTACCGGTTTCCAACCAGGGTAAGAACCTGAGAATTCGACCGTTGCACCAGTGATTTCAGCGAGTGAAGTTAAGGTTTCTTCTACATACTCTTTACCACTTTCAATAAGCGAACGAATAAGAATTGTACCTTTGATTTTATCTTCAAGGGTTTTTAATACACCAATGCTCAACGAGCTCTCCACGACATTTTTGATGACATCACTGTTGCGGATTACGCCATTTGGTAAGACGTTCAGCAAATTAATCACTTTTTTGGTGGTTTCAAGCGTGAAGGTTTGTTGTGGATTTTCACCTTGCTCAGCGGTTAAGGTTAAGTTTGGTTCAGCGATAGCAAGCTCTTCTTTCAATAAAACTTCAAAATTTTTGACCGCACTTTTTACGCTTTCTACATCATGATTGAAGCAAATCGTTGCGGCGGCTTCACGTGGAATCGCATTACGAATTGAGCCTCCGCGAATTTCTGCAAGGGCAAAGTGCGGTTGATTTTGTGAAAGTTTTGCTAATAAACGCGCCAATACTTTAATTGCATTCGCACGTGTGGTGTGAATATCACAACCAGAGTGACCGCCACGTAAACCTTTTAAGTTAATTTGCAAAGTATGGTTGAATGAATTTGTTTCACGGTGAACAGGTAGTTCAACATTAGCATTTACCCCACCAGCACAACCAATATAGATTTCACCGATTTCTTCAGTATCGGTATTAATTAAGATTTCCGATTTTAACCAGTTACGGCGAAGGTGTACGGCACCATCCATGCCGGTTTCTTCAGTCATGGTGAGTAACACTTCAAGTGGTGGATGTGAAATATCGGTACTTTCTAATACCGCTAAGGTAGAGGCTAAACCGATACCGTTATCTGCGCCAAGTGTGGTACCTTGTGCTTTTACCCAATCCCCATCAATATAAGGGCGAATTGGGTCTTGAGCGAAGTTATGTGGATTGCCTTCATTCGCTTGCGGAACCATATCTAAATGTGCTTGTAACACAACAGGTTGGCTTTTTTCCATACCTGCTGTGGCAGGTTTACGAATTAATACATTACCGGCTTCATCACGCTCGGCAAAAAATTGTTTTTCTTTCGCCCAGTTGACAATAAAGGTCGCGAGCGCATCTTCGTGATGAGAAGGATGTGGAATCGCACAAATTTGATCAAACCATTTCCAAAGTAATTGCGGTTGTAATGTGGTAATTTCTGACATAATGAACTCCTTTTTTCATTAAAATTTTTGCGGAAATCATAGCATAAAACGCCATTTCAGGTTAAAATTCCGCAATTTTTTTATTTAGCGACAAAGTTTAAGGGATTTGTTATGAGCGAAAAATATGTTGTGACTTGGGATATGTTCCAAATGCATGCCCGCAAATTAGCGGAACGTTTACTTCCTGCCACTCAGTGGAAAGGTATTATTGCAGTAAGCCGCGGTGGTTTATTCCCTGCAGCGGTACTCGCTCGTGAATTAAATATTCGTTTCGTAGAAACCGTGTGTATTGCCAGCTATGATCACGATGAACAAGGTGCATTAAAAGTATTACACCGTGCTGAAGGTGATGGTGAAGGAATGATCGTGGTAGACGATTTGGTAGATACCGGCAATACCGCTCGTGCAATTCGTGAAATGTATCCAAAAGCAAAATTCGTCACGGTATTCGCAAAACCTGCAGGTGCTGAGTTAGTGGATGATTACGTGATTGATATTCCACAAAATACTTGGATTGAACAACCTTGGGATTTAGGTTTAACTTTCGTGCCACCATTGGCAAGAAAATAATAAAACTTGAATATAAAATTTCGTTACGCCGGTGCTTTTATAGTTCCGGCGTAATAATTATGACCAATTTATTTTGATTATGAATAGTATCGACGCACAAAAAGCGTTAGAGAGATCTTACGTTTCCTCAATTAAAAATACAGAATATGATGAAGCATTAAAGCTGGCTGAAATGCTTTATTTACTTGATCCCAGTAATCCTGAATATTCCCATAAAATTGCTTATGTTTATTTGAAAGAATTAAAATGGGAAGAAGCCATTGAGGCGGAATTAAAAACATTAGAATTAGATGCTCAATATATTCCGGCTTTAGATTTATTAGCACATGCTTATGGCGGAATAGGTAATTGGGAACGTTCAGGCTTTTATGGCAGTTTAGCCCTTGAGATGAAAGACAAAGCCATTCCCGTTCCAACACTGGAAATGGTTCCTGCTCCTGCACCTAAAAATGGTAAACGAATTATCGCATTTTCTTTATTTGGCAATAATCCTAAATATGTTGAGCCGGCGATATTAAATACACAAGTATCTCCCATGTTATTCCCTGGGTGGGTATGCCGTTTTTATGTAGATGATTCAGTTTCATCTGAAGCGATTCAACGATTAAAAAATAATGGTGCTGAAGTAGTATATGTCACTTCACCTGTGGATAAATGGCCTGGTGCAATGTGGCGTTTTCTTGCAATTAATGATCCAGAAGCAGAGTATGTGATCTTCCGTGATGCTGACTCCGTGGTCTCTCACCGAGAAGCAGAAGCCGTATCAGAATGGATTGAAAGTGGTCGTTCATTCCATACGATGCGTGATTCAGGTTCTCATACAGCACTTATTTTGGCTGGAATGTGGGGAGCAAAAGCCGGCGCTGTTCCTGATATGGAAGCGAGAATTCAACGTTTTGTTGATAAGGGCTACGATTCTCGTCATTTTGCTGATCAGGATTTTCTTGCAGAAGAGTTGTGGGGCTATATTCGCCAAGATGTGTTTGCACATGATAGAGTATTTAATTTCTGTGATGCAAAACCTTTCCCTGGGGCGTTTTATTCTAATTACCAAATTGCGCATTGCGAGGGGGCTAGCAGTTTTGATGCAAAAACCTCTTTTGAAGAAGGGAGCAAAGTAAGATGGACGTTATATTCAAAAATATCCCCTATGGTCAATGTTGATTATTCCTTTATTCGTGTGCCTGAATTTAAAGTTTGCAGCTATGAAACTATAGTAGAGAATAGTAGATTTGAAGCGTCAATACCAAGACGTTATGGATTAGCTTTTAAAGAAGGCTTAGCTAAAATAGATATTAAAAAAGCTTAACTTATTCGTTTTAACTATCAACATAGGGATTGTTAATGTCAACTCAACCGCGTTTTGTACATCTTCGTACGCACACTGATTTTTCAATGATTGATGGAATTGCGAAAGTGAAACCATTGGTCAAAGCGTGTGCAGCAAATAATATGGTCGCGTTGGCATTAACGGATTTCACCAATTTTTGTGGTGTGGTACGTTTTTATGGTGAAACCCTTTCTTCGGGGATTAAACCGATCATTGGCGCAGATGTTCATGTTAAAAGCGAGTTGTGTGGTGAGGAATTATTCACGCTCACTTTACTTGCTAAGAACAATGAAGGCTATAAAAACATCACCTTATTGCTTTCAAAAGCCTATCAACGCGGCTATGTGGACTTGCCTTATATTGACCAGGAATGGTTGATTGAACACCGTGAAGGTGTAATTGTTTTATCAGGTGGAACACAAGGCGATATCGCGAAAAAACTCCTTAAAGAAAATAACTCTGAAGCTGAAAGTGCGGTCAGTTTTTATCAAGAATTTTTTCCTGACCATTTCTACCTTTCTCTTTCCCGAACGGGTCGTCCTGATGAAGAACGTTATATTCAAGCAGCATTAAAACTTGCTGAAACCCATGATTTACCGCTTGTGGCGACCAATGATGTTGTCTTTCTTAAGCCTGATGATTTTGAGGCGCACGAAATTCGTGTCGCTATTCACGATGGCTATACCCTCGACGACCCAAAACGTCCAAAACGTTATACCGAACAACAATATTTTCGCTCAGAAGAAGAGATGTGCCAATTATTTGCTGATATTCCTTCTGCGCTTGAAAATACGGTATTAATTGCGCAACGCTGTAATGTCACTTTGCGTTTGGGCGAATATTTCCTCCCAAAATTCCCAACAGGCGATCTGAGTACGGAAGATTATTTGGTGATGAAATCCAAAGAAGGTTTGGAAGAGCGGTTGGCGTTTTTATTCCCCGATGAAAAAGTGCGGGCAGAAAGACGACCGGAATATGATGAGCGTCTTCAAGTCGAACTCGATGTGATCAACCAAATGGGCTTCCCGGGTTACTTCTTAATCGTTATGGAGTTTATCCAGTGGTCAAAAGACAATGATATCCCAGTTGGACCAGGACGGGGTTCTGGTGCGGGTTCATTAGTGGCTTATGCACTAAAAATCACCGATTTGGATCCCCTTGAATTCGATCTTCTTTTTGAGCGTTTCCTCAACCCAGAACGTGTTTCCATGCCCGATTTCGACGTGGATTTCTGCATGGATGGACGCGATCGCGTTATTGATCATGTAGCAGAAACCTATGGTCGCGGTGCGGTATCACAAATTATTACTTTTGGTACCATGGCGGCCAAAGCGGTAATTCGAGATGTAGGTCGCGTGTTAGGCCACCCTTATGGCTTTGTGGATCGTATTTCGAAAATGATTCCACCTGATCCCGGCATGACCTTAGCCAAGGCTTTTGAGGCTGAACCGCAATTACAAACAGCATATGATACGGATGAAGAAGTTAAAGCCCTAATTGATATGGCGCGTAAGCTGGAAGGTGTCACTCGAAATGCGGGTAAACACGCAGGTGGTGTGGTGATTTCCCCTTCTTTGATTACTGACTTTTCACCACTTTATTGCGATAGTGAGGGTCTTCATCCAGTCACCCACTTCGATAAAAATGATGTGGAATATGCCGGCTTAGTAAAGTTTGACTTCTTAGGTTTGCGTACACTCACCATTATCAAATGGGCACTAGATATGATTAATGCCCGCCTTGCTCATGAAGGCAAATCGCTAGTCGATATTGCAGCTATTCCATTAGATGATCCCGAATCCTTTGAGTTGTTGAAACGGTCAGAAACGACTGCTGTATTCCAGTTGGAATCGCGTGGGATGAAAGATTTAATTAAACGCCTTCAGCCAGACTGTTTTGAAGATATTATCGCGTTGGTAGCATTATTCCGCCCTGGTCCATTACAATCGGGCATGGTGGATAACTTTATTGACCGTAAACATGGTCGAGAAGAAGTCTCTTATCCTGACGCAAACTATCAACATGAAAGCCTTAAACCGATTTTAGAGCCAACTTACGGTATTATTTTGTACCAAGAGCAAGTCATGCAAATTGCTCAGGTGTTAGCGGGTTATACTCTTGGCGGTGCGGACTTATTACGTCGTGCGATGGGTAAGAAAAAGCCAGAAGAAATGGCGAAACAGCGCTCTGTGTTTAAAGAAGGTGCTGAGAAAAATGGTGTTGATGGCGAGCTTTCCATGAAGATTTTCGACTTGGTGGAAAAATTTGCCGGCTATGGTTTCAATAAATCGCACTCCGCCGCTTATGCATTGGTATCTTACCAAACCCTTTGGCTGAAAACCCATTTCCCTGCTGAGTTTATGGCAGCAGTAATGACCTCGGAAATGGATAATACCGATAAGATTGTTGGCTTGTACGATGAATGTTTACGTATGGGCTTAAAAGTTACTCCACCGGATATCAACGTAGGGAAACATCATTTCAGTGTGAATGAAAATGGTGAAATTGTTTATGGTATCGGCGCCATTAAAGGTGTGGGTGAAGGCCCTATTGATGCATTGATTACCGCTCGTAATGAAGGTGGGATTTTCAGAGATTTATTTGATTTATGTGCTCGCGTTGATTTGAAAAAAATTAACCGTCGGACCTTTGAAAGTCTGATCATGTCGGGCGCATTTGATAAGCTAGGACCACACCGTGCGGCGTTGTCTAAGAATCTCGAAGATGCACTCAAAGCTTCAGATCAGCATGCAAAAGATGAGGCCATGGGGCAAGCCGATATGTTCGGTGTGCTAACAGAAACACACGAAGAAGTGGAAAATGCTTATGCCCACACGCCACCTTACACAGAAAAACAAATTCTAGATGGTGAGCGTGAAACCCTTGGTTTGTATTTAAGCAGCCATCCGGTAAGTCGTTATTTAAAAGAGATTTCTCATTACAGTTCCACGCGATTAAAAGATCTCACACCAAATCGTCGTGGACAAATTAGCACGGCAGCCGGTTTATTGGTGGCTACACGTTTTGCCACAACGAAAAAAGGCAATCGAATTGGTATCGCAACTATTGATGACCGTTCTGGGCGTTTAGACCTAACTCTATTCGGCGAAAGCTTAGACCAATTCGGCGAAAAACTGCAAAAAGATACAGTTGTGGTGGTATCTGGCCAAGTGAGTTTTGACGATTTTTCAGGCGGACTAAAAATGTCGGTACGGGATTTAATGACCTTAGATGAAGCGCGTTCCCGTTATGCAAAATCTTTGGCTATCAGTTTGTCTGAGGAGCAGATTAGCCCAAGTTTTATTAAGAAACTGAAAGAAATGTTAGAACCGGTTAGTGGCGGCACTTTACCAATTAACGTATATTATCAAAGCGCAAAAGGTCGTGCGTTATTGCGTTTAGGGATTCAATGGTCGATTACGCCAACGGATGACATTCTAACAGAATTGGTGAATTTGCTCGGTGAAAATGCAGTAGAGCTAGAATTCGGTTAATATTCCAGTAAAAGTGCGGTCAAAAAATCAGTTTTTTTTAACCGCACTTTAGGCGATATAAACAAAGCGAGAGATAAAATGGAAAAAATCATTATTGATGCAGACAGATTTTTACGCACTATTTCGCGTATTTCCCATGAAATTATTGAAAAGCACCAAGATTTCAGTAATGTGATTTTAGTTGGGGTGAAACGCCGTGGAGCTGAAATTGCCGAATTGATTCAACGTCGCATTGAAGAGTTGAATGGTGTAAGTCTTCCAATGATGGAATTGGATATCACATTTTACCGCGATGACTTAGAGTATGTTGAACCTGAAAATCCAACCCCTGTGTATAGCGGTGCCTCAAGTTATATGAATATTCAGGGTAAAGAAGTCATTTTGATCGATGATGTACTATTCACTGGAAGAACCATTCGTGCCGCGATGGATGCGTTAACGGATTTTGGTCGAGCAGCTAAAATTGAATTGGTGATTTTAGTGGATCGTGGACACCGTGAATTACCAATTCGGGCAGACTATGTAGGTAAAAATGTGCCGACTTCCCGTGATGAACAAGTCCAGGTGCGTACATTAAAATATGATGGTTGTTATGAAGTGGCATTATTGCCTAAATAACGATCAGCCTATTGTGAACCTTTGATAAAATTGATAATCTAACGTGCATTATCCTATTATTTTTTAAGACAACTAAAATGAAAAAATCAATGTTAAAATCTCTTTTATTTGCCATGATCGGTCTGTTTACTTTTTCTCAAGTACAAGCTGAAGAGCGCGTCGTGGCGACCGTAAATGGTACACCAATTTTACAAAGCCAAGTGAATGCTGTGATGGGCAAGAAAGGTAGCCAACGTGCCGCATTAGATAAGATTATTGATGATATGCTGACAGAGAAAGCTATCAAAGAATCAGGTGTAAAAGTAAACCAAGCTGAAGTAAACCGTATCGTAGAAGATATTGCGGCGAAAAATGGGTTAACTTATGGTCAATTCTTAGATGCGCTCGATTATCAAGGCATTTCCTTAAATGCATTTAAACAACAAATTTCTCGCCAAATGTTAATGGCGGGTGTGCGTAACCATGCTATTCAAAACAGCGTAGATGTGACTCGCGAGCAAGTGGATGCATTGGGTAAACAAATGCTCGATGAAGCAAAAGCAAAAGGCACAGCGCAAAAAGTGATGGGCAAAGAGTATGAAGTTCGTCATATTTTATTAAAATTAAACCCATTGCTGAATGATGCACAAGCTAAAGCAGAATTAGAACGTATTCGTAGCGAGATTATTTCTGGCAAAATGACATTTGCCGATGCTGCATTAAAATATTCTAAAGATTATTTATCTGGTGCGAATGGCGGAAGCTTAGGCTATGCTTTCCCGGAAGCTTATGTGGAACCATTTGCAAAAATGGTTGAAACCACACCACAGGGTACCATTTCAGCACCGTTTAAATCTGAATTTGGTTGGCATATTCTCGAAGTAACCGGTAGTCGTGATGGCGATAAAACAGAAGATGCCTATCGTCAAAAAGCTTACGAACAAATTGTAAATAGCCAATTACAAGAAGCAACCAAAGACTGGGTGAAAGCATTACGTAAAAATGCTGATATTCAATATTTCGATAAATAACAGAAAACGTTAGAATAAGGGGGCATTTTGCCCCTTTTGTCGTTTTTATAAAATGAGTGACGCATGAAAAAATTTTTTGTCTTTTTACTGATTCTTCTGCTTATTCTTGGCGGTGTTGGTTTTTGGGGTTATCAAAAACTAACGGAGTTTGTTCATACGCCGGTGAATGTCACGCAAGATCAATTGCTTACAATTGAGCGAGGAACTACTGGCAGTAAACTCGCCGCTTTATTAGAGCAAGAAAAAATTCTTGAGCATGCCGATTTATTGCCTTGGTTATTGAAATTACAACCTCAGCTCAACAAAGTGAAAGCGGGGACTTATTCTTTAACGGGCGTGAAAACGTTACAAGATTTATTGGATATGCTCAATTCCGGCAAGGAAGCGCAATTTAGTGTGAAGTTTATTGAAGGGAAAACCTTCAAGGAATGGCGTAAAAATCTTGAAAACGCACCGCACTTAAAACAAACCTTGCAAGGTAAAACGGATAAAGAGATCATGGCGTTATTGGGCATTCCAGCTGTTGCAAAAGCCGTATACGAATGGAATAACATGGAGGGGTGGTTGTATCCAGATACCTATAATTACACGCCTAACTCCACGGATCTTGAATTATTAAAACGTTCAGCTACTCGCTTACAAAAAGCTTTAGATAAAGCGTGGAGTGAACGGGATGAAAATCTCCCATTGGCGGATCCGTATCAGATGCTGATTTTGGCTTCTATTGTGGAGAAAGAAACGGGGATTGCAGCGGAGCGTCCACAAGTGGCTTCCGTATTTATTAATCGTTTAAAAGCCAATATGAAACTGCAAACTGACCCAACCGTGATTTATGGAATGAGTGAGAGTTACACCGGTAATATTCGTAAGAAAGATTTGGAAACGATAACCCCATACAATACCTATATGATTGAGGGTTTACCGCCGACACCAATTGCCATGGTGAGTGAGAGCGCTTTGCAGGCGGTGGCTCATCCAGCAAAAACAGACTTTTATTATTTTGTTGCCGATGGAAGTGGTGGCCATAAATTTACTCGTAATCTGAACGAGCATAATAAAGCAGTACAAGAATATTTACGTTGGTATCGTAGCCAACAAAAAGGAGCCAACTAATGCAAGGCAAATTTATCGTGATTGAAGGACTGGAAGGTGCAGGTAAAAGTACCGCCATGCAAACGGTGGTGGATACATTAAAATCTCTTGGTGTAAATGATATCGTGTTTACTCGTGAGCCAGGTGGTACACCGTTAGCGGAGAAATTGCGCCATTTAATCAAGCATGAAACAGAAGAACCTGTTACGGATAAAGCAGAATTATTAATGCTTTATGCAGCACGAATTCAATTGGTGGAAAATGTGATTAAGCCAGCATTGGCAGCAGGCCAAATTGTGCTTGGCGATCGTCACGATATGTCTTCGCAGGCCTATCAAGGTGGTGGGCGTCAGTTTGACCAAACGCTGATGGCGAATTTAAAGAACATGGTGTTAGGTGATTTTGAGCCTGATTTTGTACTGTATTTAGATATTGATCCTGCAGAGGGGCTTGCGCGTGCTAGAGGACGTGGCGAATTAGACCGTATTGAACAACAAGGACTCGATTTCTTCCATCGTACTCGCCAACGTTATTTGGAGTTGGTACGGAATAATCCAAAAGCTGCCATTATTAATGCGGGTCAGCCTTTGGAACAAGTACAAGCAGACATACAAAGTGCGGTCAAAAATTGGTGGGTTTCACAAGCAAAATGAGCGAACTTTATCCTTGGTTAGTGCCCACTTATCACAAAATTAGCCAAACTTTTAGCGAAGGTTTGGGGCATCATGCGTTGTTAATTAAAGCCGATCAAGGGCTAGGAGCAGAAGGTTTATTTGATGCTTTGACAAAACGCATTATGTGTCAAACGCCAGATAATGCACCTTGTGGCCATTGTCATGCTTGCCACTTAATGGCAGCGCAAAGTCACCCCGATTTTCATGTTTTAGCCTCTCAAGAAGGCAAAGACATTGGTGTTGATCAGGTGCGGGCGATTAATGAAGTTGTTAGCCAACACGCGCAACAAAATGGCAGTAAATTAGTGTATATCCAAGATGCAGAACGTCTTACGGAAGCAGCGGCTAACGCTTTACTCAAAACTTTGGAAGAGCCGCGTCCGAATACATATTTCTTATTGCAAACAGAACCCTCCTCTTCATTGTTAGCGACTATTTACAGCCGTTGCCAAGTGTGGAATGTTTCTTTGCCGACGGAGGCGGAAGCCCTAAATTGGCTTTCTTCTCAATTTCAGGCAGAAACATCCGAATTATTGACCGCACTTGCAATGAATTTGGGGCGTCCATTGTTAGCATTGGAAACACTCCAGCAAGGATTAATTGAACAACGAAAGAATTTCTTACGCCAATTCTGGCTGTTTTATCGTCGTCGTTCGCCTTTGGAAATTTTGCCTTTCTTTGAAAAAGAACGCACCATACAGCAATTGGATTGGATTTTAGCGTTTTTAAGCGATGCCATTAAATACAAACTCGAAATTAAAAGTGGCTGGCAAACACTTGATCTTAAAACCGGTGTAACTCAATTTGCAGACGAGCAAACTGCGCTTGGGTTATTAACCGCAAATAAAATTATGCAAAAAGTACGCTCGGATTTACTCACTATCAACGGCGTTAATACAGAATTAATGTTACTAGATGGTTTGACGAAGTTAATTACCGACGTATTTAAGGATTAAATAAATTATGTTTATCGTAGATTCCCATTGCCATTTAGATGCATTGGATTATGAAAATTTACACAAAGATATTGCTGATGTGGTGGCTAAAGCCAATGCACGAGATGTGAAGCATTTACTCGCCATTGGCGTGACATTAAGCCGTTTTGAAAAAGCTTATCCTGATTTAACCAAATTCCCAAATGTGTCTTTGGCTTGTGGTGTGCATCCCTTAGATCTTGAAGAAGAACCTTACGATGCCGAGCGTTTACTGCGTTTGGCACAAGATAAAAAAGTGATCGCAATTGGCGAAATCGGTTTGGATTATTATTACAGCGCAGATAATAAGGCATTGCAGCAAACGGTTTTTGCTGATCAAATCAGCGTTGCTAATGAAGTGGATAAGCCAGTAATTATTCATACGCGTTCAGCGCCAGAAGATACCATCGCCATGTTGCGTGAGCATCATGCTGAAAAGTGCGGTGGATTAATTCATTGTTTTACAGAAACTTTAGACTTTGCGAAAAAGGCGCTTGATTTAGGTTTTTATATTTCTTGTTCGGGCATTATTACCTTTAAAAATGCGGAAAGTATTCGTGAAGCCATTCGTTATGTGCCTGCTGATCGCCTGTTGGTTGAAACCGATTCGCCTTATTTAGCGCCAGTGCCTTATCGTGGTAAAGAGAACCAGCCTGCTTATACGCGTGAGGTGTGTGAGTATGTGGCAGCGTTAAAAGGGCTATCAGTAGAAGAATTTGCGCAAATTAGTACACAAAACTTCGAGCGTTTATTTAAAATTAATGTACAATAAATCATCGATTTAAATGAGAGAGTGTTATGCGTAAGTTTTTTAAGTACTTTTTATTTTTAGTGGTCTTTGTTTTTCACGGCTTTATGTTCGCCGTGGTGGACTACGTTTTCCCGCATTATGACGTGACGCGAGTAACGGGTGTGGAAGTGAAACGTGTGGATAAAGATGGCCCGATTACAAAATCGAATCCGGCTGATGGTCCAACGCGTGATGTGTATTTTATTAATACACAAAATGATGATGGAAAAATCATGGTGTATCGTAATGAAGATACCCGTTGGGGTTTCCCATTCTATTTTAAATTTGGCTCAGCTAACTTACAGGCTCAAGTTCAAGCCTTTGGTAATGAAAACAAATTAGTACAAATCAAGTATTATGGTTGGCGTATGACAATGTTTGATGAGTATCGTAATGCGGTTTCGGTGAAGGAAATCAGCGGCGATATCACCCCAAGCCATCCAATTTTATCTTGGGTATTCTATGCATTCCTATTAGTTACCCTTTTCCTTTCAGTACAATTTGTACGTGGCTGGTTCGACAGCGAAAATTAGCGCTTCTTAAATAGGGCGTCATAGAACGCCCTAACAACTTAATAATAACATTTCTAACCTAAAAACCAGCGGTAAATTGACCGCACTTTAAAACCAATAAAGAGAACATTATGAGTTTATCTGCAGCGATTTTTATTTTAATCGTATTAATTGTTATCAGTGCAATCTTGTCATCAGCCGAGATTTCTCTCGCGGGTGCAAGACGCATTAAACTACAAACCTTGGCCAATGAAGGCAATATCCAAGCGGAAAAAGTCTTAAAATTACAGGAGCAGCCAGGACGTTTTATTACGGTGGTCCAAATTGGACTCAATATGGTTGCCGTACTTGGTGGGGTGATTGGTGAAGCAACAATTAGTCTTCACTTACAGAGTTTTTTACATGAATACACCAAGGCTGAATGGGTTGAACCTGCCTCCTCTTGGATTGCCTTTTTCATGGTAACCATAACATTTGTTTTATTAGCCGATTTAATTCCGAAACGTCTTGCATTGATTAATCCTGAAGGTGTTGCATTACGGACTATTGGCATTATGCAAGCCTTTATTTTCTTCTTAAAACCTATTGTATGGTTTTTTGATGGTCTTTCTAATATCTTCTTCCATTTAATGGGTGTACCTACTAAACGTGAAGATAACATGACGCCAGAAGACATTGTGGCGATCGTAGAAGCGGGAGCCGAAGCGGGGGTGTTAAAAACACAAGAGCATTATTTGATTGAAAATATCTTTGAAATGCAAGAACGCACTGTGTCTTCAACCATGACGACCCGTGAAAACATCGTGTTTTTAGACCGCACTTTCACCCGTCAGGAAGTGTTGAATACCTTATCGGCAGACTCTCATTCTAAATTAGTGATCTGTGATAATGGTTTAGACAAGATCTTAGGTTATGTGGAATCACACACCTTATTAACACTCTATCTTCAACAAGAAGTAGTGGATTTAACAGATAGCCGTTTATTGCGTAAAGCATTATTTATTCCTGATACGTTGTCGTTATATGAGGTATTGGAGTTATTTAAATCCACGGGTGAAGATTTTGCCATTATCGTCAATGAATATGCACTTGTGATGGGCTTAATTACCTTGAACGATGTGATGAGTATTGTGATGGGCGAATTGGTTTCTAACGAAGAGGAACAAATTGTCAGCCGTGATGAAAACTCTTGGTTGATTGATGGGGCAACGCCACTTGAAGATGTGATGCGTGTTTTAGATATTGAATCTTTCCCAGATGAAGAAAACTATGAAACCATCAGTGGTTTTATGATGTATATGCTACGCAAAATCCCGAAAAAAACCGATTTTGTGTTATACGATAAGTATAAATTTGAAGTGATTGATACCGAAAACTTCAAAATTGATCAAATTTTAGTTTCTATTGTCAAAGACAACGGCGTGAGCAAAGAATCAGCGTAGTGCTAGGCGTTTCCTTGCTTAATCCCCTATTCTAAGTATAATTAACGGCGGTTTTAACCGCCTATAAATAAGGAAAATTTAATGTTTAAAAAAATCTCGGTATTCTTTGTGGCAGTAATGCTTGCGGGTTGTTCTTCGATTTCGGATATGACCTCTTACATTCCATTTATGGGTAAAGACAAAAAGGTCATTGATTTAGATAAAGATAAAATCGACCAAAAATCTTATGCCGCCGCTTATGAAGCCACTGTGGCAACGTATAAAGATCGTGTAACAAAAAATTTCTTTGTGGATAATTTTGCAAGTGGTGCGAATGACTGGTATCTCGGTCGTATTGTGGTGCCAATCAAGCAAATTCAAGATAAACTCTACACAGGTGGTCATGATTCTGATGTGTATGCTTACTATAGCGGTGTGTTACATGCAGAAGCATTACAAACTAACTTCAGCCGTTTAAGTGCAAATTGTTGGCAAAAAGTGGATTCGCCAAGTGTGACGCAAGGGATCTACGATGCAATGCGTGATTTGCAAAAAGGCAAAGAGCGCGGTGAAAATGACGCCTACATTTCCCAAGGTAGCGAAATGCTACTCAAAGCCTGTACCGGCCAATAATCAATTTGAGCTGTTGATGAGAGACCTCATCAGCAGCTTTTCTTTTTTTAAATCATCAATGTGAAGGAGCAAGAATGTTAGAACTTTCGGAAAGCAACATTCATTTAAATGCTACAGCAACAAATAAGCTGCAAGCTATTGAAATGGCTGCAAGTGCGTTAGAGCAAGCTGGCAATGTTGAACAAGGCTATTTGCAAGGCATGCTTGGACGTGAACAACAAACCTCCACTTTTTTAGGCAATGGGATTGCGATTCCACACGGTACATTAGAAACCCGTTCGATGGTGAAAAAAACTGGTGTACAAGTTTTCCAATTTCCACAAGGTATTGAGTGGGGAGAAGGCAATATTGCTTATGTTGTGATTGGTATTGCTGCCCGTTCTGATGAGCATCTTGCTTTACTTCGTCAATTAACGCATGTTTTAGGTGATGAAGACACTGCAGCACAGTTAGCGACATTAACTGATGTTGAAAAATTCCGTGCTATTTTATTAGGCGAAAGCGATGCTTTTAGCATGACTGAAGAAACATTAAGCTTAGATATTGAAACGCAAAGTTTGCTCACACTTACTGCTATCAATGCAGGCAAATTACAACAGCAAAATGCGGTTGAAAATAGCTTTGTTTCTGAAGTAGTCTCCAATTCTGCTCTGCCACTTGGCAAAGGGTTATGGGTAACCGATGCCGTATCAGGTAACGTGAAAAATGCGTTGGCATTCAGTCGTGCGAAAACCATTTTTAATCATAATGGCAAAGCGGTGAAAGGCGTATTGACGATCTCGGCTGTTAGTGACCAAATCAACGAGACGTTAGCACGTTTATTGGATGATGAAGTACAAAATATTTTATTAAGTGGTAATACGCAGCAAATTTTGACCGCACTTAATGGCGGTAAAGTGCCGGCTTTGCCAGCTACTCAATCTGAAGACCAAATCGCGACAGGTGCAGTGATTGGTACCTTTACGATTCGTAATGAACATGGCTTGCATGCTCGCCCAAGTGCCGTGCTTGTTAATGAAGTGAAAAAATTCGTCTCCAAGATTACCGTACAAAATCTTACTCGTGAAACCGCACCGGTTAGTGCAAAAAGTTTAATGAAAATTGTGGCATTAGGTGTCACTCAAGGTCATCGCTTACGTTTTGTGGCAGAAGGGGATGATGCAAAACAAGCCATTGAAGCCTTAGGTAAGATTATTGCGAGTGGGCTTGGCGAATCTGTTTCTGCCGTGCCACCAGCTGAACCGGATACCATTGAAGTAAGCAGTGAGCACGCACCTCAAATTCACGAAGAAAAAACAGGTTTACCAGCCGATGCCATTGAAGCCGTATTTATGATTCGTAATGAACACGGTTTACATGCTCGTCCAAGTGCGGTGCTTGTTAATGAAGTGAAAAAATACAATGCATCTGTTGCGGTACAAAACTTAGATCGTGACACCCAATTAGTCAGTGCGAAAAGTCTGATGAAAATTGTGGCGCTTGGTGTCGTGAAAGGTCATCGCTTACGTTTTGTGGCGAGCGGTGAAGAAGCTCAACAAGCGATTGACGGTATTGGTGCAGTCATTGAAAGCGGTTTAGGTGAAGGTAAGGAGTAAGTGATGGCAAAAGTAGCAACAATTACCTTAAATGCCGCTTACGACTTAGTCGGGCGTTTGCCGCGTATTGAAATCGGCGAAGTGAATACTGTTGAAACCCTTGGTCTTTTCCCTGCCGGAAAAGGCATTAATGTCGCTAAAGTATTAAAAGATTTGGGCGTAGAGGTGGCCGTTGGTGGCTTCTTAGGGGAAGACAACGTGGGTGATTTCGAAACCCTATTTAAAAAACAAGGCTTAGAAGACAAATTCCATCGTGTTGCAGGCAAAACCCGTATTAATGTAAAAATTACGGAAACCGAAGCCGATGTGACGGACCTAAATTTCTTAGGTTATCAAATCACCCCAGAAGCTTGGCAGCAATTTACAGCAGATTCATTAGCGTATTGTCAAAACTTTGACATTGTTGCGGTTTGCGGCAGTTTACCGCGTGGTGTCAGTCCTGAATTATTTGCGGATTGGCTTAATCAGTTGCATCAAGCTGGCGTGAAAGTCGTATTAGATAGCAGTAATGCGGCACTTACAGCAGGGTTAAAAGCTAGCCCTTGGTTGGTAAAACCAAATCATCGTGAATTGGAAGCGTGGATTGGTCACCCACTAAATTCTCTTGATGAAATTATTGCGGCGGCTAAAAAACTTAAAGCAGAAGGCATTGCTAACGTCATTATTTCGATGGGCGCGAATGGTTCTTTATGGCTGAGTGATCAAGCTGTTATTCAAGCTCAACCACCTAAATGTGAAAACGTGGTGAGCACCGTAGGGGCTGGCGATTCTATGGTGGCTGGCTTAATTTACGGTATTGAAAAAGGCTTGTCTCAAGCGGATACTTTAGCGTTTGCAAGTGCTGTTTCAGCCTTTGCTGTTTCGCAAAGTAACGTGGGCGTGAGCGATACCGCCTTGCTTGAGCCAATTCTGGCGAATGTCAAAATTTCTGTGATTGAAGGATAATGTAATGAATTTGTTTTTAACTCAATCTCCGCAAATTGGTGCGGCAAAAGCATATTTACTTCGCCAAGCATTAAGCATGGCAGCGAAAAAAGCCAATCATACTGTGGTTGAGCAAGCCAAAGAGGCAGATTTAGTGATTGTTTTCGGATCTAGTTTGCCAAACTCTGCTGAACTTGTGGGCAAAAAAGTCTTTTTAGCTAATGAAGATGCGGCAATTGCATCACCTGAAGTCACGCTGACGAATGCGCTTAATCAAGCAGTGGACTATGTTCAACCGGCTCAAAGTGCGGTTGGATTTGGTGGCGTTTCTGGCGTTAAAAATATCGTCGCGGTGACAGCTTGCCCGACGGGGGTTGCGCATACCTTTATGTCTGCTGAAGCCATCGAAACCTATGCGAAAAAACAAGGTTGGCAGGTAAAAGTCGAAACGCGTGGCCAAGTGGGCGCAGGTAATGAAATTACCCCTGAAGAAGTCGCCGCAGCAGATTTAGTCTTTGTTGCAGCCGATATTGATGTGCCGTTAGATAAATTCCAAGGTAAACCGATGTATCGAACTTCGACCGGTTTAGCGTTAAAGAAAACAGCCCAGGAATTCGATAAGGCATTTAAAGAAGCGAAAATTTATGAAGGTGGCGCAGCAAAATCTTCTGCGAAATCAGAAGAAAGCGGTGAGAAAAAAGGTGTTTATAAACATTTGATGACCGGTGTGTCGCACATGCTGCCGTTGGTGGTTGCCGGTGGTTTATTAATCGCGATTTCCTTCATGTTTGGTATCGAAGCCTTCAAAGATGAAACAATTTTTCATGGTATTCCAAAAGCCTTAATGGATATCGGTGGCGGTGCAGCATTCCATCTGATGATTGCAGTATTTGCCGGCTATGTGGCCTTTTCTATTGCAGACCGTCCGGGGCTTGCGGTAGGTCTTATTGGCGGCATGTTAGCCACCACAGCGGGCGCTGGGATTTTAGGTGGTATTATTGCTGGTTTCTTAGCAGGTTATGTGGTGAAAGGATTAAATGCAACCATTAAATTGCCGGCGAGTTTAACCTCTTTAAAACCGATTTTAATTCTCCCGCTCTTTGGTACCTTGATTGTCGGTCTTGCGATGATTTATGTGATCAATCCACCAGTTTCACAAATTATGACGACCTTAAGTGATTGGTTAAAATCCATGGGGGAAGTCAATGCGATGGTGTTAGGTGCGATTATCGGTGCCATGATGTGTATTGATATGGGCGGGCCAGTGAACAAAGCAGCTTATACATTCTCCGTAGGAATGTTAGCCTCTCAAGTTCACACCCCAATGGCCGCTGCTATGGCAGCCGGGATGGTGGCGCCAATTGGGATGGCGATTGCTACTTGGATTGCACGCAGTAAATTTACCAGTAATCAACGTGATGCAGGTAAAGCTTCTTTTGTCTTAGGCTTGTGCTTTATCTCTGAAGGGGCATTGCCGTTTGTGGCTGCCGATCCATTACGTGTGATTATTAGTTCGGTTATCGGTGGTGCAACTGCGGGTGCGATTTCAATGGCATTAAATATTTCTCTGCAAGCACCACATGGTGGTTTATTTGTGATTCCGTTTGTTTCTGAACCATTGCTCTACTTAGGTGCAATTGCAACGGGGGCATTATTAACCGGTGTGGTTTACGCGGTGATTAAACCAAAGGCGACAGAATAGCCAATTCTTTGATTAAAAAAGTGCGGTAATTTTTAACCGCACTTTTCATTTATCAGGTATAATTACAATGATTTAGGGAGAAATTATGGATAAATACAATAAACTCCGCATTGAATGGGATTGTCGTCGAGGCATGCTTGAGCTGGATAAAATCATCATGCCTTTTTATAAAGCGCATTTCGACCAACTGACTGACGACAAAAAAGATATTTTTATTCGTTTACTTGCCGCCACGGATTTACAACTTTTTTCGTGGTTTTTTAATGGTAGTCAATCAGACGATGCTGAAGTACAAGCGATGGTTGAATATATCCAAGATGTGCAGAAAACGAATGTCCGTTAATTTTTTTGAAATTTTTTATAGATAAGGAACTTTTCAATTTTAACTCTGTCTGATAAAGCAACAATAGCTTGCTGTCTTGAATATATGAAGGCGTGTTAGACGTAGCATAGGAGATATATGGCTGAACAGCTAACAGATCAGGCTTTGGTAGAAAGAGTGCAGCAAGGCGATAAAAAAGCCTTTAATTTATTGGTTTCTCGTTATCAAAATAAAGTAGCCGGACTTTTAACCCGCTACATTTCTCATAACGACATTCCTGATGTTGTACAAGAATCCTTTATTAAGGCCTATCGTTCCATTGAATCCTTTCGGGGCGATAGTGCATTCTACACTTGGCTATATCGAATTGCCGTGAATACGGCAAAAAATTACTTAACGGCACAGGGGCGCCGTCCACCGAGCGAAGATATTTTGGCTGAAGATGCCGAAAGCTACGATGTGGGAACCCATCTACGTGATGTAGATACCCCTGAAAATGAAATGTTATCTAGCGAATTAGAAAAAGTGGTGTTTGATACTATTCACAGTTTGCCAGAAGATTTAAGAACCGCGATTACCTTACGTGAGCTTGAAGGGTTAAGTTACGAAGAAATCGCAGAAATAATGGATTGCCCAGTAGGCACTGTACGTTCTCGCATTTTCCGTGCTCGGGAAGTGATTGAGAACAAAATACAACCGCTTATGCAACGTTAAAATAAAGTCGGAGTTTATAAAATGCAAAAAGAGTTACTTTCAGCCTATATGGATGGAGAAGAAGTCAGTGCCGAGTTGACGGAACAACTCTGTCAGGATAAAGATTCACAAGAATCTTGGGCGGCATATCACACCGTAAGAGCGGTTATGCGTAAAGAGTCACCAGTATTATTGGGTGCTGACTTTACCGCGAAAATGGCTGATTTAATTGAATTAGAAGAAGTAAAACACGTAGAGATTACTGTTTCTCAACCAACACCAGAAGAAGCAGACAGCTTACCATTCGTGCAAAAATTAAAAGCATTCTTTGCGCCAATGACACAAATTGCGGTGGCTGCAGGTGTGTGTTTAGTGGCAGTAGTGGGTGTGCAATCATTTAATGCGAAAAGCACGTCGGTTACACCAGAAAATCCAGTTTTACAAACCTTACCATTTAACAATTCTGTTCAAGAAGTAAGTTACAACGCTCCGACCAAAGATGTAGCTACTTCGGAACAAGTTGAGCAAAAAAATCGCCGTATTGGTACGATGTTACAAAACTATGAATTACAGCGTCGTATGCATGCAGACAGCTTAAATGTGGGTAGCAACCAAGCGAAATAATTACAGCAATTAATCGATAATTCACCACCTTAGGCGTGGTGAATTTTTTTATGGATCAATTGATTTATTTATGAAAAAAACGTTTCTTAAATTAACCGCACTTTTAGGCTTATTCTTGTTGCCTTTCACGGCATTTGCAGAAGAGCCAATCCAGTCATTAAATAAAATGTCGCAAGCCATGCGAGATTTAAATTATGAGATTGCTTTTGTACAAACGACACCAACGAATATGGACTCGTTCCGTTATCGTCATATTAAGCAAGGGCAAAAAGTGTATGCACAGTTGGTGACATTAGATGGTGAACAGCAAGAAATCATCCAGCGCGGTAATTTAGTCAGCTATTTCCAGCCGGATTCACGTGCTTTCACGATTAACAGTGGTGAGATTGTGGATGCGCTTCCGGCAGTAATTCGTACTGATTTTAGCAAGCTGAGTCAGAATTATGACTTTATTAAGCTTGGAAAAGACCGAATTGCAGGCCGATTTGTTGATACTATTCGTATTGTGCCAAAAGATGATTTTCGCTATCAATATCTCGTTTTCTTAGATGAAGAAAATGGTTTATTATTGCGTGGCGATATGCTTGATCGCGAAGGCAAATTATTGGATCAATTCCGCGTGGTGACGTTATATATCGATGATCGTCTACGTGGTTTAACCGATTACCTTAATAAAGTCTCGATGCCGCCACTTTTAAGTGAAGGGAAACAAGAGTCATCGCTTTCAATCAATTGGAAAACCGATTGGTTACCACAGGGTTTTGATTTAATTCGTCAAAATCAAGATGTGATGGATGGTGAAGTGATTGAAAATGCGTTATTTAGTGATGGTCTTTTTACTTTCACGCTTTATGTTAACAAAGCTGACAGTACCGATGCAAAAGAAAACACGTGGAAACAAGGGGCTTACACGATTTACAGTGAAGTCATGGGCGATAAAGAAATTACCTTTATCGGACAGCTTCCAATTGCCGCAGCGAAACGAATTGTGCAAGGCGTAACATTCCTAAAATAATTCAGTAGCAGTGAGAAAGTTGCTATTTTGTTTCCCCTTGCTATACTTTCTTCACCTAATGGATTTTGATAGTTAAACCCCGTCCTGCGGGGTTTTGTTTTATCAAGTGCGGTCATTTTTCTTAAGGTTTTTACAATGAATAATCCCCTTCCTCTTCTTGGCATCACAGGTTACAGCGGTAGTGGCAAAACCACATTGCTGGAAAAATTGCTTCCTCAATTAATCAAAAAAGGCCTACGTGTTTCAGTCATTAAACACAGCCATCACAACGCTCATGTGGATAAAGAAGGAAAAGACAGTTGGCGAATGAAAGAGGCGGGGTCTGCGCAAGTTATTATGGCTTGTGATACTCGCTGGGCATTGATGACAGAAACCCCTCAAGAACCGGTTTCATTAACCTATTTAAGCCAACAATTTGATTGTCATTTAACGGATTTAGTTTTGGTGGAAGGATTTAAACAAGAACCTATTCCAAAGATTCTATTGCATCGACAAGAGATGACAAAACCGTTGCCGGAATTAGATGAAAACGTGTTGGCTTTAGCAACAGATTATTCGCTTGAAACTGACCGCACTTTATTAGATATTAATCATATTGAACAGATCGCTGAGTTTATTTATCAATGGTGGAAAAAGACACAGTAATAGAACGTCAGCATTATAAAGGGCTGGCTTGGGTGGCTTCCATGGCTTTGTTTATGCAAAGCTTGGATGCGACTATTTTAAATACTGCCTTACCCACCATCGCAACAGATCTGCAAACCCCCGTCTTTGAAATGCAAATGGCGATTATCGCCTATTCTCTTGCCGTAGCCTTATTTATTCCTTTAACTGCTTGGGCGGCAGCGAAATTTGGTACGCTTACTGTTTTCCGTTCAGCTGTTTTTACCTTTGTATTCGGTTCAGTCGCTTGTGCGATGGCAACGTCTCTCGAGACCCTTGTGCTTGCACGGATTCTCCAAGGTATTGGCGGGGCATTTATGATGCCTGTCGCTCGCCTTGCGATTATTCAAACCGTACCAAAAAATCAATTAATTAATGCCTGGAATTTAATGGCTACAGCAGGACTCATCGGCCCGATTCTTGGCCCGATTTTAGGTGGTTGGCTTGTGGTGCATACTTCATGGCATTGGATTTTCTTAATCAATATTCCTATTGGTATGTTAGGCTTTTGGGCAGCGGCTAAAGTGATGGGAAATCATAAGGGCAATGCGAGTAAGTTAGACTGGACAGGCTTTTTACTCTTTGCATTTGGTTTAGTCGGTTTAACGCTCGGACTTGATTTACTGGGTGAAAGTCATCGTGACAATATGACGACATATAGTGCATTGTCGATTGGTATTGCATTATTGGTGGCCTATTATTTTTATGCAAAAGGTAATGAACGTGCCATTTTGCCTTTATCTCTTTTCAATACAAGAACATTTCGATTAGGCATTGCAGCTAATGTCTTTATCCGTCTCTCTGGTTCGGCTGTGCCATTCTTATTGCCATTAATGTTCCAACTTTCTTTTGGCTATTCAGCTGAAGAGTCAGGCTGGTTGCTTGCACCCATTGCGCTAATGTCTGTCGTATTTAAACGTTTTATTGGGCACATCTTAAATATCTTAGGTTATAAAACCACGTTAATTTTATCGTCACTTTTAATGGCAGGCTCAACGGTTTCCATGTCATGGCTTGATACCTCATCATCAACGACGTGGATTATATGTAATCTGATGTGGTATGGTGCCTGTATGTCGATGATTTTTACCTCAATTAATACACTTACCGTTGGCGATCTATCACAGGCTCAAAGCGGTGTAGGCTCAACGGTGCTGAGCATTGTGCAACAAGTGGGTATTGGATTTGGTATCGCTGTAGCATCGATTATTTTGACGTTATACCGTCAATTTATGGGTAACGACGGCGACGCATTACAACATGCTTTCAGTTATACGTTTCTGACGACCTCCATTTTTGCTATCGCATTAGTTTGGATATTGAGTTATTTACGTAAAACAGACGGGGATCATTTGCGGAAAAAGCAATAAAGCAGAGTGATTCTACGTTTATAATACAAATATTATCAAAAAGTATAATTATTACATGTTTATATTTTAAGAATAAAATCGCTTTCAAGATCTTGATTAAAAAATTATTAGTATTAATATGAGCAGGACTATAAATTTTATAAAAAAACATAAATTATGTTAATTAACCTAAGAGGAACAAAAAATGGAAAAAATCTATCTACCAAAAGATTGGGTATGTAATGGTTCTGAATTAAAACCTAAAAATGGTGGGAGCCGTGAAACTTGGATTTATAATGGCAAAGAGATTAAAGCTAAAATTAATGCAACTAGCAGAGAAACTTGGGTCTTTGACGGCAAAGAATTAAAGGCAAAAATTAATGCTTCATCACGTGATACGTGGGTTGTTGAACGAGATGTTATTAAACCTAAAATAAATGCTACTAGCCGTAATAGCTATGATTTGGATGGTAATCCACTTTTAGTTGCCTTTGGCCAACTTATCTTAAAAGCTTGGTAGTTATATTTGAAGTGCAGTGAATAAAAGCTGCACTTCTATATTTATTTTAATAAAACTATTAACTTTTATGTTGATTAGAGTTTTGTAAAGTAAATAGACCTCATAAGAATTATATAATCCTAAGGAAATCCAAAATTATGTCTAAAAAAATTTATGCTTGGCTAGGTATTTTACTTAGTGTTTCATTAAGTTTATTTATTCTAGATAAAATATACGATGATAGTATTCCTAAAATTATTGAGGAAATTAATAATGGGGCAATTGGTGCCATATTAACAGCTATTGTGACCGTATTTCTATTGCAAGGACAAACTGCAACAGAGGAGGAACGAGATAAAAATCTGACAGTTTTTGAAAAGAAACAGGAGGTGTATCATCAATTTCTCGAGAAACTTAAAGATATTGTAGAAGATGGTAAAGTACAGATTGCTTTAAATAAAGATCCTGTCGATACAATTGATGAATTAAAAGACTTGCTCTTTCAGCTTTCTTATATCCAATTGCATAGTACGGAAGAAACAACACAAGCTATTTTTGAACGTGTGGCAAATTTAATCAAAAAAATGAATGAATTTATGTCAGCAGGTGAAGAGAAGCAAAATTTGGTTGCTAGTTATTATGCATCATTTGCCGAAGAACTATTTAGTATTGTATCTATATTAAAAAATGATTTATATAAAACAACAAGTAATCCAATAGCTAAAGAAAGTATTCAAACCTTACTTTCACAATGTGATTTATTTATTGAAGGAGAAAAACTCGATAAATATCAAATGCAAAATTATTTCTGGAGTGAGATGCAAGATCAGCTTCTTTTACAAGGTCTTGAATTTGAGAAAAGAGATTTTAGTCAGGATGTTACACAATATTACGCTCGCTCACGAAATCGTCATCGTTGGTATGGTATTGAAATTTTTGTTTATCAAACTAAAGATGGAGAAAATATTACTTTTAAATTGGAGTTAGATAACTGGCTTTATTATGGATTCCGTCGTCCAGAAGAGACGAGAGAAAATAGTGAATATGATGATAAAATCATTGAACTAACGAAATCTACCTCAAGTTCATTTAATGCTAATCCTTGGTGGTTCGGTTGGAAAAACCCTGATAAATATCATTTAAATTTTTGGACATTAGATGGTAGTGATTTTGAATACTTCAAACATCCTCATCGTCGAGCGAGAATGATAAAAGAATATGCAACAGAAATTGCAGGATATATTCATAAATTCCAAGATTTGGCAAGAGAAGAAGATATTTAGTTTGTGGAATGAAAGCGGTTAGATGACGATTAAGAATCTAACCGTTTTTTATAGCAGCCTTCTATTCGGCATTGTTACTATCCTTAGTTTAATTAGTTATAAGAAAGATCTTTTTCTTATTTCGTAAAAGTTTGATTTGCTTATATCTTAGGTAAAATTTTATATTTATGTTTGGGTGTTACACCCGATTAAAGAAGGAAAACTTATGAAATTAAAAGCGACCTTAACTCTTATTGCAGCCAGTTTGTTTTTAGCAGCTTGTGATCAATCTGGTTCTGCGGCAAAAGAAAATGCGAAAGCAGAAACAGTAAAACCTTCAGGCAATAACACGTTTGTGTACTGTACGGCAAAAGCACCACTTGGCTTTAGCCCAGCATTAGTAATGGAAGGTACATCTTACAATGCGAGTTCACAACAAGTATATAACCGTTTGGTTGAATTCAAAAAAGGCTCTACAGATCTTGAGCCAGCCTTGGCTGAAAGCTGGGAGATCAGTGACGATGGTTTAACTTATACGTTCCATCTACGTAAAGGGGTGAAATTCCATACGACAAAAGAATTTACGCCAACACGTGATTTTAATGCGGATGATGTGATCTTTTCTTTCCAACGTCAGTTAGATCCTAACCACCCTTACCACAACGTATCAAAAGGGACTTATCCGTATTTCAAAGCGATGAAATTCCCAGATTTATTAAAATCAGTTGAGAAAGTGGATGACAACACCGTTCGTATTACTTTGAATAAAAAAGATGCGACTTTCTTAGCTAGCTTGGGTATGGACTTTATCTCTATTTACTCAGCTGAATATGCAGATGCGATGTTGAAAGCGGGTAAACCAGAAACAATCGATAACAAACCGGTAGGTACAGGTCCGTTTATTTTTGTGGATTACAAAACTGACCAAGCGGCACAATATGTAGCGAATGAAACCTATTGGAAAGGTCGCACACCGCTTGATCGTTTAGTCATCAGCATCGTGCCAGATGCGACGACGCGTTATGCGAAGTTACAAGCGGGTTCTTGTGATTTAATTCTCTTCCCGAATGTGGCGGATTTAGCCAAAATGAAAACTGATCCAAAAGTACAGCTTTTGGAACAAAAAGGTTTGAACGTGGCATATATCGCATTCAATACGGAAAAAGCACCGTTTGATAACGCGAAAGTACGCCAAGCATTGAACTATGCTGTAGATAAAAAAGCCATTATTGAAGCGGTTTATCAAGGTGCGGGTACTGCAGCGAAAAACCCATTACCACCAACAATTTGGAGTTATAACGACGAAATCCAAGATTATCCGTATGATCCAGAGAAAGCGAAACAGCTTTTAGCAGAAGCAGGTTATCCAAACGGTTTTGAAACGGACTTCTGGATTCAACCAGTGGTACGTGCGTCTAACCCAAATCCAAAACGTATGGCTGAGCTTGTGATGGCAGACTGGGCGAAAGTTGGTGTAAAAGCAAATCCAGTCACATTTGAATGGGCTGACTATCAAAAACGTGCTAAAGCAGGCGAATTAACGGCAGGTATCTTTGGTTGGTCAGGCGATAACGGTGATCCGGATAACTTCCTTTCTCCGTTACTTGCGAGTGCTAACGCTGGCAACTCAAACTTTGCGCGTTTTAAAAATGCAGAATTTGATGCTTTATTAGATAAAGCGATTGGCTTAACCAATAAAGATGAACGTGCAGCGCTTTACAAACAAGCTCAGGTGATTTTCCATGAGCAAGCACCATGGATTCCAGTTGCACACTCTGTTGGTTTCGCACCACTTAGCCCTCGTGTAAAAGGCTATGTACAAAGCCCATTCGGCTACGATGCGTTTTATGGCGTGAGTGTTGATGGTAAATAATTAACGGACTATACTAGCCCTTGCAGTTGCAAGGGCTTTTTGTTTTCAAGCAAAAGGAGAAAGAAAATGGACTTACATGATATTCGTGAGGATTATTGCAAACAGGCGCTTTCTCAGCATGATTGCGATCCCAATCCAATAAAACAATTTGAGAAATGGCTCAACGAAGCGATTACGGCTAAAGTAAATGAGCCGACAGGTGTTAATGTCGCGACAGTCAATGAAGACGGTCGACCAACAAGTCGAATGGTACTGTTGAAAGAAGTGAACGAACAAGGTTTTGTTTTTTTTACGAACTATCACAGCCGAAAAGGTCGAGCCATAGAACATAATCCTTTCGTCGCCCTAACATTCTTTTGGCCTGAATTAGAACGTTCTATACGTATTGAGGGCAAAGCCGAAAAAATCTCGCCTGAACAATCAGATGAATATTTTGCGACACGCCCTTACACCAGCCGAATTGGCGCTTGGGCCAGTGAGCAAAGTGCGGTCATTTCTAGCCACAAATCTTTATTAGCAAAAGCTGCATTGATTGCAGCAAAACACCCATTAAACGTACCTCGTCCACCACATTGGGGTGGCTATCTTGTGATCCCTGATCGCATCGAATTCTGGCAAGGTCGCCCAAGTCGATTGCATGACAGAATTTGTTATTTATACAATGATAGAAAATGGGAAATAGAGCGGTTATCGCCTTAAGTTTCTTAAAAACATTCAAAAAAACAACCGCACTTACAAAAAGTGCGGTAGGATTTCGAGTCTCTTTTTGAGGTTTTGATAGTTTACTCTGGTGTTAGATTGAGTAGTTTTCATCTCATTTGAGAAAATGGGACATAAATTTTACCTTCTCTTGAGGCGATTTGTTTTTTTCGAGAAACTAATTCTGTGAAAGAAATTCTTTCCTCTAAAATAGCTAAGAGATCTGAACCATCCATAAGAATCATGACTTTATCTGATGATTGAAAGGCATTAACACCTTCTTCTGAAAATCCATCAATAGATAGAAATAGCCCTAATGTATTTTCCAATTTAGTTTTTATTTTTTCTTTAAAAACAGCTAAATCTGAACTATTAATTAATGACTTTGTCCATTTGGCTTCAAAAAGAAACTCTGTTCCATCCAATGTGAATGCGCCATCTATTTGTTGTCCCATAATTTTAAATGAAGCCTTAGGATCTAAATCATTTAAGATAAATAGTTTGTTCATCAAGTTTTCTAATTTAAATCCTCTTTGTTGATTGTCTTGACTCGTTACTAAAGAATAAAACTCTTGTCTTAAGCTAGCTAGTTCCTCTTGATAGCTTTTAAATAAATGAAGTCTCTCTTCTGCAAGTTTTATTCTTTTTTGTCTTTCTTCTTCAGCTCGTTGATTTTCTTGATATGGAATTATAAATTCTTTTAACTGTTTTACAGTACTTAAGGCTTTAGATGCTTTATTATCTCCATCCTCAAGATGCTTTAAGTGGTCAAAGTTTCTAAATTGGCAAATATCGTTAGCTAATTGTAAGAGAATTTCTGTATTATTTAATTCAAATAATTTATCAATGATTAATATGCATATATCTCTTTTGGTTAGAGCATCCCAATCAATTTTACTGATGTTTATATTCTTAGGTAAACTTTTAAGTAAAAATGATTTTAGATCTTTTTTATACCAGTAAATATGGATAAGTGCTTCTTTAAGAGCAAATAAGGCTGCGGGTGTTAATTGTTTATTCATAGCTATCGATTATTTTGAGGTTGTTAATTATATTAATATTAGTTAATTGATATAACAAGCATACAACCGGCTCATTCACTACTCAATTCTGCTTCTTATGATCCACCATAGATAATTTTTATGCAACCTTGGGTCTAATAAAACCATCACGATATTGTGCCCTTGAGCAAGAAAGAAAAAACACATTAAAAAAACCGCACGTTGATTCCTCAACCAAAGTGCGGTTAATTTTTACATTATTTTTATTTACCGATGATTTCTGATAAATCAACTTTGCGGTTTTCGTAACGAGAACGGGTACACGCATCAGCAGTGGCGATAGCGGCACGTGCTGCTTCACCAGTGAGTAATTTTACAAATTCCTCAGTTGGTTCCATACCATGGAGAATATCATTTAAATAACGCATTTCTTTTTTCATGATAGAACTCAACCAGAGCGGTGTGCGTTTGCCCGGTTTACCGTATTGAATCGCACCGTCCATTTCTGTGCTGTTGTAAATACGGGTACGGTCATCATCTTCTTCTTGGGTTTCGTGAATAAGGAAATAGGTGTCTTTTCCATCCACACGAAGGGTACCTTTGGTATTGTACATATCAAGTTTGATCGCACCTTTTTCCCCTTGAATTAATACATAATGCTCACCCCAACGGAAAGCGGAACCCCATTCTAGAACTGCGAAGCGATTATCATCATATTCCATGGTGACAAAAATCATATCGTCTTCATCACCAAAGTTTTCGCCTTTGTGTGCAACATTGGCGGCTGCCATGGTAACAGTTTTTGGCATGCCTCCCATAATGAATTGTACGCAGTCTAATTCGTGAATATGGTGATATAAGTGGCCGCCAGATTTTTCACGGATTTTTTTCCATGAGATAGTCGGTTGTTGTTCTTCCCAGCCGTTACGTGCAGTGTGACAATAAAGCACTTTACCGATCACGCCTTGATTGATTAGTTCTTTGGCATGGTGAACACCGTTAAAGAAGTTCATCACATGGCCAGCCATAAAGGTGACGCCATTTTCTTCGCAAGCACGCACCATGTCGTCACAGTCTTGATAACTTAAGGCGATTGGTTTTTCACAGAAAACATGTTTTTTGTTTTTTGCTGCAAGGATGACAGGTTCTTTGTGTAAGTAGTTTGGGGTGGCAACAATCACGCAGTCCACATCAGGTGAAGTGACCAATTCTTCAAGAGATTTTGCCGCTACGCATTGTAATTCTTGAGCAATGGTTTCACCATTTTCAGGGTCATATACCATGGTAATCTGTGCATCATCAAATTCATTCATGAAACGGGCTAAATCTGCACCAAAATAGCCAACGCCAACAACACCATATCGCATCATAATAAACTCCTTATTTTTTCACTGAGATTTGTTTTTCCGTTACCATGGATTGTTTCGCTGCTTCTGCAACTTCGATGGCTTCAGTTAAACATAGACTTAATGGGCTGGTTTTTCCTTGCGTTAAGTGCTCTACCACGCTTTGTACTTCGATTTCAGCCGCTCGGCTTAACCAAAGTTGGCAAGGTGCGTGGGTGACATTATATTGCTGAGTGCCTTTTGCACTTTCGCGTAAAGATAAATCAGCCTCAAATTCATCAAATAAATCAACGTGTTCTATTTTTCCATCTAGATAATTAAATGTGACACTTGAGGTAAAGAAATTGACTTCAATCACACCATTTTCACCATGAATTTGAATGCCCCATTGGTGTAATCGATAAGCAGTGCCCATTTCGAGCGAACCTAATACGCCATTTTTAAAACGTAATAGCAACTGCAACACATCACGGCTGTCTGGCGTATCGTGATGTGCTTGATTAGCCGCTTGAGCAAAAACAGCCTCAATATCGCCTAATAACCAACAGAGTAAATCCAGTTCGTGAATGAGGTGGAAAAGCTCGCCGCCCGTAAGATTAGCATCTAATTTCCACCATTCTTTGTTTGGTAGATTTTCAATCCAACGCTGACGCATGGCTCGAGCTACGGTAATGCGGCCTAATTTTCCTTGTTCTAAAGCTGCTTTGACTTTCAACATGCCAGGTAACGTACGTTCTAAATGGCCCACAAAAATGACTTTACCTTTTTCTTCTGCAAGGCGACGTAAATGTTGGCCTTGAGAAGAGCTTAAGGTAAAAGGCGTTTCAATAAAGACATGACAGCCAGCATTTAACGCTAAGATAGCGGGGGAATAATGGGCATAGTTTGGGGTGGCGATAACCACTAAATCAGGTTTGGTTTCTGCCAACATTTCTTCTACACTAAAAAAGGCTTTACTGCCGTATTGGTCGGCGAGTTTTTGTGCAAGAGAAGGGTTAATATCGGTCACTGCAATTAAGTTTGCTTGGGCTTTGTCAAATGCGGAAGCTAGTTGAACACCAAAAAAGCCACAGCCGATTAAGGCGATGTTTAATCCATTAGTTTGCATCATGCCCTCCTTGTTGTAAGCGTTGGCGAATACTTTGGAAATATTGCAAGATCGCGCGTTGCATGCGTACCAAATCATGCGCTTCCACGGCATCAATTAATTCACGGTGTTGTATGGCTAATTTTTCAGGAGAAAGTATTGGTGGCGGTAAGCCTTTTTCTACTTGCTGATAAATTTGCCAAAACGCATCTAAATATTGAATCAGTAATGGGTTATTTAATGGTTCATAAAGTTTTAAATGAATGTGGTATTCATCTTTAGGTGAAAACTTTTGTTCTCGTGCATTTTTCTCCATATTTGCCACTGATTTTTGCAAAAGTGCGGTCTGTTCTTGGCTAATTTTTCCCAACACCATCGGAGCAAAACCGTATTCCAAAATTTCCCGAATATCCAAAATATTAATCAGCTGATTATGATCATTATGCAAATTCAGTTGGGTGTGAAAGCTTAATCCGCGAATCATTGGCACAAGAGAAGATTCACTCACAAAGGTGCCGACGCCATGGCGAATGTCTAAAATGTGTAGCGCCTCTAAAGATTTAATGGCTTCACGTAAACTGGAACGGCTCACTCCAAGCTGTTCAATCAACTCATTTTCTGTTGGCATCAAATCGCCAGATTTGAGATTTTGTTTAATGATGAGTGATTTGATTTTATCCTGCAAAACGAGACTTGCTTCTTTTTTACTTGTTTTTTTCATTTCTGTTCTCATTTTCTAATCTATTTTCTGAATTTGTGATCCAGCTCTCATTCTCTTAGATTGACATAAGACATCATACGTCTTATCTTTATTTATGCAAGCAGAAATTAGCAGTGATTTTAAATTCTGTGATCTATACCACAAAATTCTCAAATACAAGGAAGGGAGGTTGTTATGGCAACATCATTACCATGGTATAAAGAAGTCAGTCCTACGCAAAAAAAAAGCGTTATTTGCGGCTTGGTTAGGTTATGTTTTTGATGGCTTCGATTATATGCTTATCACTTATGTGCTGTTGGATATTCAAAAGGAATTTGCCATGAGCACAACGGAAACATCCACATTATTACTTGCAGCCTTCGTAGCACGTCCATTAGGTGGGGCGATTTTTGGTAGTTTTGCCGATAAATATGGTCGTCGTTTGGCGATGATTGTTTCCATTATTACGTATTCCGTCGGGACATTCTTGTGCGGCTTATCCACCAGTTATATTTGGCTTTTCATCTTCCGTATGATTATCGGTATGGGGATGGCGGGTGAGTATGCGTGTTCTTCCTCTTATGCCATTGAAAGCTGGCCACAACATTTGCGTACAAAAGCCAGTGCATTTTTAGTGAGTGGTTTTTCCATCGGTAATATTCTTGCTTCTCAAGTGATTCCTTGGGTATCTCAAACTTATGGTTGGCGTGTGGCTTTCTTTATTGGTTTAGCACCGGTAGCTTTAGTGCTCTATGTTCGTCGCCATGCTCCTGAAAGTGAGGAATGGGCGCAAGCGAAAGCAGCGGGTAAAGTGAATAAAGTTCCACTTACTGACCTGTTCACTAAAAAACAATTACCAATTACCTTAATTATTTTCTTAGTTTGCTATTCAATTTTCTCCGTAAACTGGCCGGTAGTAGGTTTACTTCCACTTTACCTCAAAGAAAACGGCTATGCTGAAAATGTGAAATCACTGATGTTCTGGGCAGGCTTTGGTATCCTCATCGGTACCTTAATTGCAGGCTTTATTGGGGATAAATTGGGTGAGAAGAAAACCTTTGTATATAGCTTATTGTTATCACTTTTCTTCCTCTTCCCAGTATTCTATTTGCCAGAAAATAATGTATTAGCACTTGGTGCGTTGCTCTTCTTCTTACTTGCAACTAACTTAGGGATTGCCGGTTTAGTACCAAAATATATGGCGACTTTCTTCCCAGCTGAAATGCGAAGCACAGGTATCGGTTTCATCTATAATTTCGCTGCAATCGGTGGTGGGGTGGCTCCTGTGATTGCCGCCAAACTTAGCGAAAGAGTAGGACTTGGTTCAGCCCTTGTGTATGTCACCTTATTCTGGACAATAGTCCTTGTTGCTCTCGTTGGATTAAGATTGCCTGAACGTATTCAAGCTCGCATGCAACAATAAAAAACGAAAGCAAAACAGACCGCACTTTTAGGTGCGGTTTGTTGTATATACAAAAATAGTTTGAAGCGTGTCACAAATTTGTTAAAAATATGTTTCAATTTTTTCGGTTAAATGCTAATTAATAATCTCCCCTATCGTTTTATAGGAGATTGTATATGCAAACTCAACAAACCTTTCTCTCTAAATATAAAAGTCTCATTATTCTTGCCTTAGACTTTGTCTTCATGTTGGTGTTAATCAAAATACTGCCCTTTTCTGCTCAAGAGAATCGCGGGCTAGCATTGCTGATTTTTATTGGTATTTTATGGTTAACGGAAGCCTTTAATATTACCGTGACATCCCTTATGGTACCTGTTGTGGCTATTGGATTAGGCTTGATTAATACGCAAAAAGCCCTTGCGCCATTCTCTACCCCAATTATTTATATGTTCTTTGGGGGATTTGTGGTAGCTGCTGTGTTACAAATTCAGAATCTAGACAAGATTATTGCAAATTACATTATTCGTTTGGCCAAAGGAAACTTAAAACTTTCTATTACCTACCTTTTCACCGCAACCACATTCCTTTCCATGTGGATTAACAACACTGCTGTGGCGGCGATGATGTTACCGCTTACTATGGGGATGTTAAAAGGTATCAATGCAGAGAAAAACCATCGGTTGTATGCCTTTGTATTGTTAGGCATGGCATTTAGTGCCAGTATCGGTGGTATTGGTACATTAGTAGGAAGTGCACCGAATGCCATTTTGGCGTCTCAAATTCAAGTGACCTTCACGGAATGGTTAGGTTACGGTTTCCCGGTGATGGTACTGCTTGTGCCTTCAATGATTTTTTCTTTATGGGTGATTTTACGTCCAGACTTTTCTGTGGATTTTAATCCGTCACTTGAGAAAGTCAGCTTTAATCGAAAAAATATCATTACCTTAATGATCTTTATCGGTATGGCGATTATGTTACTTTTCAGCTCTCTCTTAAACCCATGGATTACGGCTTTCCTTGAATTGCCGAAAAAAATCGAAAACTTTGATACCGTGATTGCACTATGCGTTGTGATCTTTATTTGTGTTTCAGGTGTCGCGAGTTGGAAAGAAATTCAAGAGCGTGTTGAATGGGGCGTGCTCGTTTTATTCGGTGGTGGTTTAACACTCAGTATCGTGATGAAAGATTCTGGTGCCAGTAAGATTATGGCGGATAGTATCGTTCAGTTTGTGCAAACCAAACCACTTTGGGTACTTTGCTTTGTGATGACGGCATTTATTATTTTCTTAACGGAATTTACATCGAATACCGCCAGTGCAGCGTTGATTATGCCAATTGTGATTTCAGTGGCACAATCTATGAATTTACCGCCTATCGCTTTAGCCGCAATTATCGCTTGTGGGGCAAGTTGTGCATTTATGTTGCCAATCGCAACTCCTCCAAATGCCATTGTGTTTGCAACAGGAAATGTGAAACAACTCGATATGGCTAAAGTCGGTTTGATTCTCAATCTATTCTGTATTGCCATCATCGGCAGCATGACTTATTTTGTGTGGTTGTAAATGTGGTTAAAACTGACCGCACTTTATTAGCCTATAAAAGTAAACCGCACGTTAACGTGCGGTTTATTGTTTATCTCGAAATAACCTCTTTTGTGAAGGCTTCCATTTCGGCTTTACGCCATGGTGTTGAGAAGAAAATAGTATCTTTCAAACCAGATTCACTATTTAGTGGACGAACACCGAATTCTTGGTTTAATTTCTGTTGTACTTCAGGTGAGGTAATCCAATGCACGAAAACAAGTGATGCGGCTGGGTTCGGTGCATTTTTTGCTACGGTTACAACATTACCACCGCCAGGCATCCCAAATTTTGGTACATAGAATTTTAAACGGTCAGTAATTGCACCTTGTTTTTGCAAGCTGAACAAGTGATCTTGCCATGCAGAGACAATCACTAACTCACCATCGTTTAAACGGGTTAGACTATCAGCATTCGAAGCTGTACGGATTAGCGCATCTTTTTTACTGCTGAACCAATCCCAGGTTTTCTTCCAATTAGCAATCTGTGCTTCATCAATTTTATCGGTACGGTAATCATAATCACCATTAATATACACTAAAGCTCGCTGAATGAAGGCATTACCGGAGCTGCCACCGTTTGGATCAGAATAGCCGAATTTTTTTGGATTTTTATCAATATAGTTTTCCATATCTGCCCAAGATTGTGGCAATTCCTCTTCTTTGATTCGCATAGGATCATAAGCTAGACCGGTTTGATTACCCCAGTAACCTACAGCCATATCGCCTAATTCAACACCTTGTAAGTGGTGATTTAATTTATCGAAATTTGGTAAGTTATTGAGTTTTACAAGAATGTCATTTTTCGCTACGTTGCCTAAACGGTCAGCATTTAACACAACCACGTCCATTTTGCCGGTTTCTAGATTTTTTTCAGCGATCAGTTTATTGATATTACCGTCCAAGGTGCCTTCAGGTACTTTAACTTTAATACCGTATTGATTTTCAAATTCTTTGACAAAATTACGGAATTGCGGCTGCAAATACCAAACGCTAACTGTCAATTTCCCTTCTTTTTTAGCGAGTTCTTCGATTTCACTCCAAGATTTACCACTTAAGTCTGTGGAAGCCGAGGCGAAAGTGCTGACAGCCAAGGCGGCAGCGGTAAGACCAATGGATAGAAGTTTACGGATATTTTTTTGCATAAGATGCTCCTTGTGAAAATTATGCTTTTCCTGTGGATTGAGAGAGATAATTCCCTTTCAACAATTTTTCGATAATCATCATCAAAATAATGTTTGGTACCAACAAAATAATCGATACAACGGCCGCATTCGGACGAATAAAAGAATAACCGAGGAAAGAATATAAAATGGTTGGCACGGTAATAAAGTCTGGTGAGCCGATAACGAAAGCGATAGCAAACTCTTCAATACTTTTCACTAAACAGAAGATAATTGATGCTAAAAAACTAGGTTTTAACATCGGCATATACACGTCTTTGAAAACGGTAAATTTAGATGCACCTAAGTCACGGCTAGCATCAATAAGGTCTTGCGGTACAGAAGAAAAGCCCGCGGATAAAATCCGAATAGCATAAGGTAACGTGAGTACCACATGCCCAATAACAATGCCGATGAATGGATTATTAATATTTAAATCCAATAACATACGGCTAAAGAATAGGGCAATAATCATGCCTGGAATAACCAATGGAATCAGTGTTAATAATTCTGCTAATTTTTTACCTCTAAACTCCATACGTCCAAATGCATAAGCTGTTGGGAGAGAGAGTAAAATAGTGATCAGTGAAACCGTAGGTGCAATGGTATAGCTATTAAACATTGCTTCAGGTAAAGAGGTGGTTTCCCAGACGATTTTCCAACGCTCAAAAGATAATGATTGAGGGAAAATATCTGGATAACTCCACGGTTTAGCGGGATCTACCAATGACCATAAACCTGCCATTAAAAAGGGTAGGAATAACCAAATAAAATTAGCAAGAATAAAGAACGTTAAGGAAATACGTGCGATTAATCGACCATTTTTCGTTGTGATTTGTACGGAACTACTCATTTGACTTCTCCACGTTTGACGGCTAATGGTTTAATCAATAATGACACTAGGATGGTGAAGAAGGCAGAGGTCAACATAATAGTTAATGCCATGACCGCACTTTGATTCCACTCTTCAAATTCATAGGCGGACATTTGCATTAAACGTGCTAAAGAATAGGTACTACGAGGACCTGCAATACTATAAAAGGCGAAATCACCGAGTGCGCCGATAAATATTAAAATAAAGGAAACTTGTACCGCACCTAAGGTTAGTGGGAAGATCACATAACGAAAACGTTGCCAAGGACTTGAACCTAAATTAGCTGCCGCGTCTAATAAATCAGTTTTCAGTGAATTGACCGCGCCACCAATAAGAATTAAAGCAAAGGGAATGTTTTTCCACATTTGTAAAATCACTACCCCCCAACCAAATTCGTCATTTTGTAGGGTTTTCGGTTCGTCCCAAATGCCTAAATAAACGAATACTTCGTTAAGAATGCCGTGGTAAGAAATCATATTGACGAACAAAAAGGCGGCAACCAATCCCGGTACCAACATAGGTGCCCGCAAGATGGTGATGATCGTTACCTTGGCAGGCAATTTTTTACGCAACCACATGGCAATGGGATAAGCCACGATGATGGATAAAATCGCCCCTAATAAAGACACTTTTACGGAATAAATATACGAATTTTGGAATACAGGGCTATTTAATACGGCTTGCCAATACTCCAAACTAAATTGGCTTTCTTCCCCACCCATACTGTATAAACCAAGGCTTTGAGAGACGACAATGTAGAACGTGGACCCCATTAAAAATAGGATTGTACCTAAACCGCTGCATAGCAATAACCATGCTTTTACATCATTTTTGAGACTTTTCATTTTACGGACTCCAAGAATTTAATCGCATGGCGGGGAACCGTAAAGGTGAGTTTATCGCTCAAATTCGGGCATTTTGTTAGTTGCAGGCGTAATTTTTTCTCTTCATCATTACGTTTAATGACGCCTTGCACTTCCGTGATATTGCCCATAAAAGCGGTGTTGATGATATCTACTGTAATTTGGTTTTCCGCTTCCGTTTGTGCGTTTGGTAACAATTCAATGTCTTCTGGTCGAAAGCAAATATAAATTCGTTCTGATTCTGGTTTTTTCTCAGAAAATACGGTGAAATCGCCAAAAATAGAACTAACTGCATAAAGATTGTCACCGATGTTTTTTACATTGGCTTCCGTGATATTGGCAATGCCAATAAAATCTGCCACAAAGCGGTTTTTAGGATGATGATAAATATCTTGAGGAGAGCCAATTTGCTCAATAGCACCTTTATTTAACACAATAATTTTATCTGACATAGTTAGGGCTTCAGCCTGATCGTGAGTCACATAAATACTAGTCAAATTGTATTGTTTTGAGAGTTGCTTAATTTCAAAACGTACACTTTCGCGTAATTTGGCATCTAAGTTGGAAAGCGGTTCATCAAATAAAATTACATCTGGACGAGTGACCATGGCTCTGGCTAATGCGACACGTTGCTGTTGACCTCCAGAAAGCTCATTGGGTAATTTCAATTTATGAAATTCTAAATCCATTTGTTTCAATGCGAGATTTAAACGCTGTTTTTGTTCTTCAATATCAATTTTACGTTGCTTTAAACCATAGCAAATATTGTGAGAAACGTTGAGGTGAGGGAAAAGGGCATAGGATTGGAAACACATGGCTGTATTGCGTTTTTCTGGAGGAACATTGTTAACATTTTTTCCTCCGATAAGAATTTCACCTTCATCAGCCACATGAAATCCAGCGATTAATTTTAATAAGGAGGTTTTACCACAGCCGCTTGGTCCTAATAAGGTGACAAACTCGCCTTCTTCAGCGGTAAAAGTAATATTATTTGCTGCGTAAAAGTCACCAAATTTTTTTGTAATATTTTTTATTTCTAACTTTGCCATTTTTACATCCTCTATTTGGCTTACAACTATAGAGGTAACCATAAAAACACTTAGTTATTTTTTCAATAAAATAAAAATATTTTTCATGAATTTGTGATGAAGATCACGCATTTAGCTAAAAATATGGTTTTATTACATTTTAATAATGCGGAGGCGGTGTTTCTTCTGCTTGGCTGGCAATATTAGAAGGTTGCATATCTTTTAATTTGCCGGCGAGATAGCGGAGTTGAAGTTGAATTTTATCCATATCAAACTGTTGTTGAACTAATGCTTGGTTGAGTTCGTCTAAAAGTTGTTCTTGAAAAGCAATTTTCATTTCAAGTTCGGCGATGCGATCTTCTAAAATTTGTTGATTTTGCATAAAATTTCTCTAATTTTTAAAAAAATGTTGTGAATTTGGTCAATCCGATTTAACCTATTCACTATTCCGTTTCTATTATAAAGGATCAAGCAAAATGTTGAAAATTCAAAAGCTTTCTCTTGCTGCACTTATGGTAAGTGCGGTTGTTTCAGGTTCTGTTTTTGCAGAAGATAAAGCAGCGCCAAGCGCAAGTGATGCGTCTTATGCTGTAGGTGCATTAATGGGTAACCAAGTAAAAGATTTAGTGGATGCTCAAAAAGAAGTGATTCAATACGACAATGCGCGTATTTTAGATGGCTTAAAAGATGCATTAGAAGGTAAAGTTGATGTACGTAAAGACGAAAAAATTCAACAAACCTTAGATGGTATTCAAGAGCAATTAGTGTCTGCAGCGAAAGCAAAAGTAGAACAACAAGCGAAAGCCGCAAAAGAAGAAGGCGATAAATACCGCGCTGAATTTGCGAAAAAAGATGGCGTAAAAAGCACTAAAGATGGCTTACTTTACAAAATCACTGAAGCAGGTAAAGGTGATGCGATTAAAGCAACAGATACTGTGAAAGTACATTACACTGGTAAATTACCAGATGGTAAAGTATTTGATAGCTCTGTTGAACGTGGTCAACCGGTTGAATTTAAATTAAACCAAGTGATCAAAGGTTGGACTGAAGGTCTTCAGTTAGTGAAGAAAGGCGGTAAAATCGAATTAGTGATTCCACCTGAATTAGCTTATGGCAAACAAGGTGCAGGCGATTCAATTCCACCTGATGCAACACTTTACTTCGAAGTTGAAGTATTAGACGTTAATCCTAAAAAATAATCCTTAATTTAACCGCACTTTGTCCAAAGTGCGGTCATTTTCCCTACCAGATTTGAAAAATGATACTAACCGATAGACAACCTTTCACCGATGAAGATCGTGCTATTTTGATTTCCTATAAAGCGGTAGTTGATGGCGTGAGTGCGTTGATTGGCGAGCATTGTGAAATCGTCTTACACTCTTTGGAAGACATTGAACATTCCGCCATTTGTATTGCCAATGGGCATAATACCAATCGCCAAGTGGGTTCACCAATTACGGATTTAGCCCTGAAATCCTTGCGTAACATGCAAAGTGAGAGTGTGTCTAAGCCTTATTTCACGCGAGCGAAAGGTAATGTGTTGATGAAGTCTGTGACCATCGCTATTCGAAATGGCAAACAACGCATTATTGGTTTACTTTGTATCAATATTAATTTGGATGTGCCAGTTTCTCAATTTATGCAGGCGTTTATGCCAACGCAAGAACAAAATGAAACCTCTTCCGTCAATTTTGCAAGTTCAGTGGAAGAATTGGTGGCACAAACGGTAGAAAAAACCATTGAAGAAGTGAATGCAGATCGTTCGGTCTCAAACAATAATAAGAATCGTCAGATTGTGATTTCACTTTACGAAAAAGGCATTTTTGATATTAAAGATGCCATCAATTTAGTGGCTGATCGACTCGCGATTTCTCGCCACACCGTGTATTTGTATATTCGTCAAATCAAACAAGAGCAAGAGTAATGAACTATGTTCTCGCCGTGAAAAGTCCCGTTTATGGAAAACAAGGGGCTTTTCTTGCCTATCAATTTGCCCAAGCTTTACTCGAAAAAGGGCATGCCATTAGCCAAATTTTCTTTTTCCAAGACGGTGTGAGTAATGGCAATGGCTTGGTTTATCCTGCCAATGATGAATTTAATCTCACGCAAGCTTGGCAAGCCTTTTCAGCGCAACATCATATTCCTTTGCATTTATGTGTAGCCGCTTCACAACGTCGTGGCGTAGTGGATTCGCTTACAGCAAAAGATACGGATCAAACGAATCTGGCAGAAGGTTTTGAGATTACAGGCTTAGGCGAGTTTATGGCGATGGCATTAAAAGCAGATCGGGTGGTGACGTTATGAAGCTGGCATTCTTATTTCGTACCGCACCGCATGGAAACGCGATTTCTCGTGAAGGTTTAGATGCTTTGCTTGCTGCGACAGCATTTTGTGATGAAGAGGAAATTGGTGTCTTTTTTATTGATGATGGCGTATTAAATTTACTCGATGGGCAAAATCCTGAGTTATTGTTACAAAAAGATTTTATTCGAACCTTCAAGCTGTTGGATTTATACGATATTGAACAGCGCTTTGTCTGCGCCGATTCGCTCGACCAATACAATTTGCAAACAGAACAACTCATTATTTCTGCTGAAAAAATTGACCGCACTTCGCTGATCAATAAACTTAGCCAAGCAGAAAAAGTGTTTACGTTTTAAGGAATATTATGCTTTATACCTTTTCCCAAGCTCATTATGCTGAGACAGAACTTCAACGTTATTTGACTGAAACCACGGAAAATGATGCAGTGGTTTTATGGCAAGATGGCGTGTTGCTAGCGGTAAAGTACGGGGAAATGTTTACTCAATGCAAAGGGCAATGTTTTGTGTTGGAGCAAGATGTTTTGGCTCGAAATTTAACCGCATTTTTGCCAGAAAACAATAAAGTGCGGTCAATTTCATTAGCAGATTTGGTGGATTTAACTGCTCAATATTCGCCTCAAATCGCCTTATAGTGGGCGTTCTTTAGGTAACAAGAGCGGTAATACCATCACAGAATAAAGTGCCAAACCTGCGGCCATTAAGCAGGTAATTTCTAATCCTCCTGCGCGTAACCATTCGCCAAATCCCATGTCATTAAAGAGTGTGGCATAAAAGAATCCTGCCACGACGGTATAACTAAATCCGATTAATCCTGCGATTAATGCAATAGCTTTCACGTTGTAGCTTGCATAACGGTGAAATGCGGCCCAAAGCGTAATGAGAAAAGTTGGCACTGCAGCGACAATAAAGACAGAAAGCAGCGAGCCCTGAATTTGATCAGTATCATTATTCGAGAATGTTAAGGCAACAGTGCCGATAATTTGAATAATCAACGGAAAAAGAATAAATGCTTTAAGATATTTTTTCATGAGATGTCCAATTAATAGAAAAACGGAAGCATTGTATCAATCAAATGAAAGACAACCAATCTTTTCTCTATTCGGTTTTTATTACATCCACTAATGTGGGCTGAACGATTGAGGCATAATCTTGTGTGTTAAGGATAATAGAGCGTTCTAACGTACCTGCATTAAATGCTAATTCATCATAACGAGACAGTAAGCTAGGATCGGCAATTAATAACAAATCAGGATGAAAGCTAAAAGGCGGAATTGCACCAAATACACAGTCAGTTAGGGCGTCTACTTCTGCTGGACTAGCAAGAGAGGCTTTAGTGCCGCCTAAATAGGCTGCCACTTTGCTTAAATCAGATTGTTGATCAGCCGGCAATATCACTAATACCGCTTGTTTTACGCCATTTCCCTTTACTTTGCATACTAACGCTTTTGCCCCTTGCCCTAATTCTGTACCACGGATTTTAGCCACTTCCTCTGATTTTCCTGCAGTGGGGTGTTCAACCACACGATAGCGTGCTTGATGCTCATCTAAAAGTGCGGTCAATTTTTCAAATGTTTTGACAGACATGCTAGTTCCTTAAAGGGGGATCCTTTAATAAGGATTCGAGCCCCCTTTTTTATGTGAGTACAGGAATAGATCTATTTTTTAGTCTTTTTCTCTTTTACAAAGTGTTTGCCATCAAAACGATAATAAATACGTTCAGAGGTCATTTTCCCGTTGCCACATGTATCTGCAAATTGATGTACTAGCGGGAAGCTAAAGCGGTTATTTTTCAGATCGTAATCAAAATAGGCATTTGATTTTGGTAAATCATTATTCGTATATGAGATATACGATACACCAATATTAGAAGTTGGTTCTTTACCTTGAATGAGATTGGCTTCTTCTAAACCTTTTTCCGTAATTTGATAAAATTTCGCTGCGATTGCATGATGACATTGACTGTAGATGTCAGCAGTTTCTACAAAATAGTAAGGTTTTCCATTCAATTTAGGGGCTGTTAGGCTGGTTATATCAGAATCAGAGTCTAACTCATTAAATTCCGTTTTCCAAGTGCCGTTAGGTAACTGATAACGCCAAATGCTGCCATATTCGTGCATTGTGCCGCCAGATTGCCAATCCCAAGTCAGAATCTGAAGCTTATTGTCTTTTGAAGTGAGCACGCCAACACCCGCTTTAGGTGCTTTTTCCCAAGCGCAGAATTTGCCTTCTAAATTTTCAATTTTGGCTAACGCCTCTTTAAAACGTTTTTCTGAAGACTGATATTTTTCTTCATTGTTTTCGTTATAGCTGCCGTAGGTTTTCATCTCTGAATAACTTGCTGCTAATTCGGTATCAATGATTTCACATTGGTTAGCATAAGCGGCAGAAGAAAAGAGACAAAGGCAAAGTAAGGTTTTTTTCATAGAGCGTTCCTTTTTTAAGATTATTTTTCGCAAGCAGAGAAGGTGATTGTGCAATTCGCTGAATTCGTTTTACAGGCTGCCAAGGCTTCTTGTTTAATTTCTTCTAGCTTCATTCTGACATTGCGAACTGCGGCATATTTTTCAGGAGAGTCTCCTGTTGCCAATGCAACACAAGCATGATTAGCTTCTGTCACAATTTGACAATATTGTTTATTTGTATCCGTTGAAGCAAGCTCACAATCCTTTAGTGCTTTATTTTGAGCAGGCTTTATCATATTTCCATCGCCATAACCAAAAGCACCATTTTGGGGATTATAAGCAATTACACTCCACCAATTAGGAAATTCTAGAATTGGCGGTCGTGGTGGATACGACATTTGATCTTCGTTTGAAGGTGTTGTTGCAAAAGCCGAAACGGATAAAGCACATAAAGCCAATGTAAGTGATTTTTTCATAAGAATCCTTTTATTAGGGCGTATCTGATACGCTCTACATTGATTTTAAGCGTTTATTGATACATATAGTATTATATTGCGCGTCTAATTGACGAATTTCAATTTGGCAGTTTTTAGCTTTGCTGGCTTGGCAATTTAATAACGCTTCCTGTTCAACTGCGCCACAGATGCCAGAACGAGAGAAGAAGTAAGTCCAATTCCCGTTTTTATCTTTTGATGATGCCATAGCAAGACAGCCATTTAATTGTGTTGCCGCCCCTTCACATTCTCCTCGTTCTGCTTTTTCACAGTGCATTCTTGCATCCATAATTGCCACAGATTCACCTAAAAAGCCGGTTGACCATCCCCAATCTCCAGTGGCTTTATCGATAGCAATGGCAGCATAGTAGTCTGAACCTACGGGTGGCCCTACTTGCGCATTTGAATATCCCCCTTGCGGAGGGGCTGAATTATACATAATCATTCTTCCATCAGGACCAATAATTCGGCATGTTCCAGTTGCTGGGTCAAATTGCCCACCACAGCTATTTGCATAAGGGCTGCAAGCAAGCATCATGAATAGAATTAACCAGTATTTTTTCATTTTTATTCCTTGTAAAAAGGTGAGAGAAATTTGACCGCTCTTGTATCAAGAAGATTAAGGTAGAGCGAAGCTTTTTAAAATTCATGCACAAGTATGTGTGATAAATATGCGTGAATTTTCCACATTTACATACACTATCTTAAAAGTTTATTGATACATAAAGTATGGATAATTTGCGTCTAATTGACGAATTTCAATTTGGCAGTTTTTAGCTTTGCTGGCTTGGCAATGTAATAATGCTTCCTGCTCAACTGCGCCGCAGATGCCTGTACGAGAGAAGAAGTAAGTCCAATTCCCTTTTTTATCTTTTGAAGATGCCATAGCAAGACAGCCATTTAATTGTGTTGCCGCTCCTTCACATTCTCCTCGTTCTGCTTTTTCACAGTTCATTTTGGCATCCAGGATAGCCGTAGATTCGCCTAAAAAGCCACTTGACCATCCCCAATCTCCAGTAGCTTTATTGATGGCAATCGCAGCATAGTAGTCAGAACGTGGTGGTGCTGCTGGTACATTCGAATAATCACTAGAATATCCGCCTTGAGATGAGCAATTTGGATTATAGCCATATCCGCATAATGAAGGATCATTCTGCAATGCCCCTCTGGTTACATCATAAGTGGGATTGGCATAGGTATTGCCAGAAAACATTGTTAATAGGATTAACCAATATTTTTTCATTTTTATTCCTTGTAAAAATTCTGTGAGGTTTGTCTCTTTATTGTAAAAGCATATCGCTTAGTAATAAGTTTCTACTCAACAAACCTTGCATCTATACCATATAGCACATCTAAATTATGCTGTGGTAAGAAGTCTTTTTCTTTTACTTGATATTGCACAACTTTGTTATTTTGCAGCACTTTTTTCACCTCGCCTTTACCTTTCCAACAGAAAGAAACAATCTGATCTTTTGGTCTTTCAATGGTAAGCGTAAAATCCGCAATAGGTTTTGCCCAGTTTGCTCCAGTTTTGAGAATATAACCTAGCTCACGGTAGTATATCCCTTGATTAGATTTTGCTTTTACTGATTTTTTAAATGATGGATCAATACAAAAAGTATCGGCAAACTTTTTATAATTCACGAGATCATGAAGCCCCATGCCAGATCCTAAAAGAGGGACATATTCGTGCTGAATTTGAGTAGTTGAATTGCCTTTAAAGGTTTGTTGCCAGCTATAAATGATTTGTCCACCCCAAGTGATATCTTCGCTATCCTCAGAGTCTTTGTATGCGGCAAGACGTGGGTCCTGACATTTCAAGATTTTCTTATCTGCGGAATCAGATTTACGCAACCAAGGCTCCATTAACTCTTCTTCAGTTAAACCACAGGCACGAAGAATGTCCGTGACATCATGTGAAACAAATTCTATTTTCTCTGGATTATCTTCATTTTTTGTTTCGTAAAAGAACGCGCGTACATGAGTCGTCGGTTTGATTTCTTTGCCATTCGCATAAATCTTAAACGAATTGATTAAACTTTGGGTGTCAGCAAAATCACCGTAATCGTGCAGCATCACTTCCGGTAATGGGAATAGTACCGTTTCAGTAATGTCTTTATCGGTTAGATTGCGATATTCATATTCCACCTTAATTTTATCTTGGCTGATAAATAGGTTTTCTTTTTGCATCGCAATATGTTTATTTTTAATATATTCCACACCACCAGTAGAGACCGTTCCCGTACTGTCGTTAGCTTGAGCCATAAATGGAAGACAAAGAATCGTTAAGAGAAGAGACTTTTTCATGATTGGTGTTCCTTGTAAAAAGTGAGAAAAATTTGACCGCTCTTGTGGTAAGGCAATTAACGTATTGTGTATTTTTCAAATGCGCTACGAACTAAAATAATTTTTGTTTTGCTTGGCTAATTTTAAAACCGTGTTTTTCTTGGTTTGAGCAAGTTAATGAATCGCCCGAAGCAGTACATTGCCAGCCTTTGCCTTTAATCGTTTCGTCGTCTTTTAAGATCTGAGAGTCTGGCACAGCGGGGGTATCACTTGCACAAACAAGTGAGGCTTTTCCGGTAGCGCCAACAGAAAATAGCTCGCCCCATTCGAATTCACAATCTTTCGGACGCGGTAAAATCGGTTTTCCTTTGATTGTGGTAACACATTCAACTTTGGGGGTTAGACCAGGAATGTCGCCAGAGCAATAAATAGCATCATTAGCAGTGCGGAAACTGATAAACGAGTCTGAGTTTGATGCTGTTTCTATTCGAGGGGTTAAGGCAAAGCTAGAAACAGAGAAAGTACATAAAGCGAATAAAAATAATTTTTTCATGTTGAATTCCTTGTTGAATGGCGGAATTGGTAAAATTCCCACAAAATTTAACCGCTTGCAAACCCTTTTGAATTGCTAAGTTATGAGTTTACTTGTTTTATTTCTTACAATAAAGATAGGATAATAAACTTAACAATAATGGGCATAAAAAATAAATATAAACCGATGAGGTTTGGAATATGCCATCATAATTGGTGCCTTGTAGCCCATTCAAATTAAATAAATATTTCCCGAATACTCCAGCTTCCGCCATCCATAGTAACATCGCAAAGCGACGATAAAAACGTTGAAAAATAGCAAAAAAGAGATAGCTAAAAGTGGTAATGGCAATAAGTCTAAAATAGATATTAATAGAATGATTTAGACTATTAGCCACAGGATCGTTTAGCGTTAAATCATAACCCGTTACCTGCAACCATTGCACACCGAAGTGATGCCAGAAATAAGCACTAAATAACAACATGGCGAAATGTATTAAAAAGAGTAGGCCTTTCATTTGGAATGTCTCAAAAGTATGAAATATTTTTTATGGTATCTTCTTTATTCGTTTTAAATTATGAATATTGCTCTTGTGGACCATAATAAGTCGTTAAGGTTAGGACGATCATACTGTTTATTTAGAATAGATCAATACTTTATTAAAATACTCGGATAAATATCTTTCTAAAATACTAGGATATTTCTTAAAGAGATAGGTAAATAATAGACAAATACATTTATGCCCCGTACTATGTTTCTTTTTCTTTGGTATCGTTTATGACTCGAATTAATCTTGTTCCGCCTGAGGAACTTTGTGATCAGCATCTTTTAGCTGAATATCGTGAATTAACCCGCATTCCTAACGCCGTGGCGAAAGGTAAATTTCATTTGAAAGGACAGTCTACGGAATATAAATTAGGTGAAGGGCATGTGCGTTTTTTCTTTAATAAATTGGCGTTTTTAAAGAAACGGTATGATGCATTGCATGCGGAATGTAAGGCGCGAGGCTTTAACGTGCAGTATATTTGGAATGAAACGTTACCCGATGATCCAAGTTTATGGTTGGACTATGAAGCCACAGAGGCGGCGTTACAGATTAATCGGGAACGTATTCAGCAAAGAATGCCATTAAAGGCGAGATTTACACCGCATCTTCCAAAGAGCGGTCAAAAATAAAGGAGTTTTCACTTATGAAAGGCAGTGAGAATATAAAAAAGGTGAGCATCGCTCACCTTATGAATTGTTTAATCTTTCAATTTAATAAAAAATGTACCACTAGGTATGATAGGCAAATAGTTTTTATGGAAATCCATAAAGGTTTTTTGTGGGTCTATGTCTTCAAAAAGTTTTGGGTAAAGTGCTTTTGCCATAAATTGAGCGGCTGCTAGATCACTTAGCGAGCGAGAAGCCGTATGATAAATACCGTAAACACGGTGGTTTTTAACTGCAGGTAAATCTTGCCACCCTGCACGGGTTAAGAAACCTTTTAGGCGTTTTTGTGCATCCTGTTCATTGATGTTTATTCCCATCGCCATCATTTCATCGTTAGTTTCATGCCCCATTTCTGTGCCAGAAATCATAATCACTTCAGGTTGTGCGGCAAGAAGTTGTTCTGGATTAATTGGTCCCCAATTTTCGACAAAAGGCGCGCTTACGTTATCCCCGCCAACAGTTTCAGCAATAGCACCCCACATATTTTTACCAAAGGTAAAGCTATATTCACTAGGACCTTTATTGCCAAATTCTACATAGATTTTAGGTTTAGGTAGGTTAGCCTCTTTTACACGTTTTTGAATATCAGTAATGCCTTGAGCATATTCATCTGCAATTTTATTTGCTCGTTCTTCGGTACCTGCAAGTTGCCCAAAAATCTTTGCGCTTTGGGTGTGTCGTTCTACACTTTGAGCATTAAAATCGACAACAATAATTGGAACGCCAGCTTGTTCTAACTTTGGTAGTTCGGAACCAATAGTTTGATATTGCCATTCTGCAAGAATCAATACATCAGGTTTTAATGCCAAGGTTTTTTCGGTTGAGAAAGTTCCTGTATTTACATTACCAATATCAGCAATATTTTTGAGTTCAGGCATTTTTTCAGAAAACAATGCCCAACTTCCTGGATTAAATTTTTCCCAAAATTCACGTGAGATACCTTTAACATATTTAAAATTTTCAACACCCGTAACAGCAATGTAATCAGGATAGTAAAAGCCTAACACGGCATTTTTTACGGGCACATCAACGTTAACTTCTCGTCCTAATACATCTTTGATTGTTTTTATTTCTGCTTGAGTAGTGATGCCAAAAGTCAGTAATAGAACGGCCAAAATTAAACGAATTGTTGATTTTTTTTGCATATAAACTCCTGTCTGAATAAAACATCAGAACATTACCATAAATAAGAATTATTATCAAATTTAGATGTTATAAAGTGATAATACAAGAAATGCTGTTGAAGGGTAAAATAGGCATATATCTAGAAAAAACATATTTCGCATTTAAAATTGGAAGTGCGGTCAAAACTTAGTAAGTTTTCACTTCTCCTTGAGTTGGACTAAAGGAGAAGTGAATGTGGGAGAATTATTTATATTCAACCACGATATCGCTTTCGCTGACGGTATCACCATAAACTGGCAATAAAGTTTTTTCGTAAGCTTGTTTTAAGCGACCATCTTTGCCTAAGGTTTGGATTTCGTTATTTAACCAATTTAACAATTCAGGTGCATCTTTGCGAACAGCTGGTGCAATAACATCTTGATCACCAAAGTTTTTTACGCCCACGATATAACCTGGATTTTGTTTTGCCCAAGCGAATAAGAAGGTATTGTCATTAGATAATGCATCACCACGACCATCACGTAAGGCTTCAAAGGTTTCTGTATTTTGTTCGAATTTCAATAACTTCACATCTGGATAGTTTTTGGTGAAGAAAATATCAGCAGTAGTACCCTTATCTACGATTAAAGTTTTGCCTTTTAATTGTTCAAGGTCAGTAATCACAGAACCATCTTTTGAAACGACACCGAGTGCCACTTTCATATATGGATTAGCAAAATCCACCACTTCTTTACGTGTTGGCGTCACTGTAAAGTTGGCGAGAATGATATCAACTTTCTTAGAAAGTAAGTATTCTGCACGGTTTGCGGCATCTACTAAAACAAATTCCACTTTGTTTTCATCACCTAATAAATCTTTACCGATCGCTTTACCAATTTCAACATCAAAGCCTTGGCTTTTGCCTTGTGCATCAACATAACCAAATGGTGGTTTATCGCTAAATACACCAATGCGTACTTTGCCATCTTTTTGTATTTGCTCAAGGCTTGAAACTGTTTTTGCCCCGTCTTTAGCTGGTTCTTTGTCATTACACGCGGTTAAGCCAAATGCTAAGGTGGCAGTAGCTAAAAGTGCGGTCAATGTTTTAAATGTTTTCTTCATAGTTTGTCCCTCTCGGTTCATAATTTAAGATATTTAAGAATGTTTTCGCACGATCCGTGGTTGGATTCGTGAAGAAATCTTCTGGTTTTGCCTGTTCAATGATTTGCCCTTTATCCATAAACACGATGCGATTAGCCACTTGACGGGCAAAGTTCATTTCATGGGTAACGATAAGCATCGTCATGCCATCTTTGGCAAGACCTAAAATTACATCAAGTACTTCACGTACCATTTCTGGGTCAAGGGCAGCAGTGACTTCATCAAACAGAATAATTTCAGGGTTCATGCAAAGTGAACGTACAATGGCAATTCGCTGTTTTTGTCCACCGGATAATTCACGTGGATAGGCATTTTTTCGATCATATAGGCCTACACGTTTAAGTAACTCATCAACTTGTTTTTCAGCTTCTGCACGATCGCGTTTTTGTACTTTTAAAGGGCCGAGCAAAATATTGTCAATTACTGATAAATGAGCGAAGAGTTCATAACTTTGGAATACCATCCCAATGCGTTGACGCGCTTTAACCCAAGGAATGTCTTTACCTAACTCTCCTGCATTTTGCAGCAAAATCTGACCGCGCTTTATTTCCTCTAGTCCATTTAGGCAGCGTAAAAAAGTACTTTTACCACAACCCGATGGACCTAAAATAACGACAACTTCGCCTTTCTCTATAGAAAGATTGATGCCTTTGAGGGCTTCTACATCACCGTAATTTTTGACGAGGTTTTTAATTTCTAATAACGCCATGTGTTTTCCTAATTAAAATTAACTTTCCCAACGGGTTTCTAAATAACGGGAAAATAAGGATAGTGGGTAACAAATCACAAAATATAAACCAAAAATGACACCATAGATCCAAAGTGCTGCCGATTGATTACTAAATAATGAATGCTCGATAATTTGTTGACCGACTTTTATCACTTCTACGACACCGATTAACATCGCTAAAGAACTGGTTTTTACCATGCGGGTAAAGAGGTTAATAGCACTTGGTGTCACACGTTTTAAACTTTGTGGAAGTAAAATATACACAAAGGTTTGAAACGGCGTTAAACCTAAAGCGTAGGCTGATTCCACTTGATGTTTTTCAATGGAAGTTAATGCGCCACGCACTAAATCCCCCATTTCTGCCGTTCCCCAGAAAATAAACACCAAAATACATACAGAAATGCCATCTAAGTGAATATCAAACCATTTTGCTAAACCAAAATACGCGAGAAAAAGTAACGCTAATAATGGAATAATGCGTATAAATTCTAAATAAAAGCGGCAAATGGCTTTGATAATGGGATTTCTGCTTGTCATGATTACGCCCAAAATCACACCTAAAATACAGGCGAAGAAGACAGAAACAAACGCAATTTCAGCTGTTATCCATAAACCGTTGAGCAAGCGTTCAATGTTGCTGCCTTGGAATAATAACTCAAGCCCCATATTTTGCTCTCCGAGTACGGCGTTCTAAATAACCGATGAACAGAGATATCGGTAATAGAATGATCAAATAAAACACCACTAATAAAAATAAGGCTTCATTGGTTTTGTAATCGAGCCCAATGACTTCTTTCGCTACAAACATCAGTTCGGCAACGGCAACGGCACTGATCACTGAGGTTTCTTTCATTAAGAACAAGCAATTTGCGCCAATTGCAGGTGTGGCAATCGCAAAGGCTTGTGGGAAAATCACATAGCGAAAAGCTTGAAAAGGGGTTAGACCAATACTTAAGGCTGATTCAATTTGCCCTTTTGATACCGCTTCAAGACCACCACGAAAGGCTTCTGCCATATAGCTTCCACCTAAAAATGCCAGGCCGATAATGCCGCAAGTAAACCCATCTAATTTCAGGCCAATTTTAGACAGCCCAAAATAGAGAAAAAACACTTGAATCAATAAAGGCGTATTACGAGAAAGCTCGATATAGCCTTTTACTAGCCAAGTTAATGATTTGACTTTGTAGGTGGTAATCACCGCACAAATCACACCAATCACTAGCGACAATAAAATGCCCCAAAAGGCGAGATGAAGGGTCATCAGCGTGGCATGAATAAAACGTGGGGTGACACTTAAAATATAATCCCAATTCATTTTTCATGATTTAATCGTTTGCGTGGCGATATAGTAAAAAATTTTGAATCGGTGAGAAAAGAATGGAAATTTATTACTTATAATGAAATGTAATAAGAAGTTGGTTTTAAATAAAATAAGTGGTGATTAGGAATGAAAAAAACGGGGCTTTATTCAGCCCCGTCTTTGTTTATTTTAATCACGTTTCGCAATAAGTGCGATTGGTTCTTCGTCTGTTTTTGGTTCATCTTGTATTTCAGCCGGTTTATCTTGAATAGACATGGCTGATTTTAAACTGTCCTGACGAATTTTTTCCGCTGCCGCTTTGTCGCCCGCTTGTTCGAACACATAAGACGCCATCATGACATCATTTGGTTGAAGCTGGGTTGGGCAAGCAGTGACTTCTTTAAATGCTTCTGCTGCTTTAGCAAAATCGTTATTACGCACATAAAGATAGCCTAATGCACGATTGAGGCAACAGCGTTGGCTTTCATCCGCGCGTTTTGCACGTTTTTCCACTAGTTTGAGCAGTTTGCTGTTATCTTCTGCTTGTAAACGAGTGATTTGCGTGCAAAGTTCAGGACTAATTGGGGTGTTATCACCCAATTTTTTCATGATTTCAAGCGTAAATTCATAAGCCGATTCATGGTCGTTGCAATCAATCAAACGTTGAATTAAAGCTGTTTTTAATTCTAAGTCATTGCGACGACGACGCGGTTGAGCATCCCACCATGCCAGTAAGCCCTCAACACCTTCTTCATTCATTTTTTCATCTAACAAGCCATTTTCTGTTTCTTGTTGAAGCGCTTTAAATTCTTCAGCTGAGAATAATCCAGAACCTTCGATTAAATCTAAGATTTCATCTAAAGCTTGATAAGCTTTGGAGCGGCTATAAATTTCAGCTGCAAGTTTTAATACTTCTTTGTTGCGATCTGACATTTCAAGCAAACTATCGACGGAACTACGCGCAGCCGGTAATTTATTTTGTTGTAATAAAATACGAGTGCGAGCAATTTCGACGACTAAGTTATCTGAACCTGCAAGCTCAGTCGCTTCAATTAAATAACGGTTTGCACTGAAATCATCACCGCGTTGCTGTGCAGCTTCAGCGGCTTTAATCAGATTTAATACTGGCTCTGCAGAATGTTTCGCATTTTTACCAATCAGTTTTTCTGCTTTGGCATAATCGCCTTCATTCATTTTCATCAAGCCTTCAAGGGTTTGACGCTGTGCTTTCACACGTTTACGGCGAGAGAACCAGTTATAGGTATTGTTACTTAAACGGAAGAAACGGGTAACCAACCACTCTAACGAATAAATCACTGCAAGCGTGACCACAAAGAGAATCACTAATGTGGTGAGTGACATTTCATATACGGTGTTTGCCGTTTCAACTCTGACATAACCTTGCTGACCGGAGAGGTAAGGCCCTGCAATCAATCCGGCAAGTAAGGCGATCATTAAAAAGAGAACTCTAAACATTATCTATCCTTATTGTTGGGGTTCAGTTGCCGGTTGTGCAGCTGGTGCTTCAGCGGGTTTTTCTTCAGCTTTTGGCTCTTCCGCTTTCACTTCAGGTGCGGGTTTTACTTCTTCTTTTCTTGGTGAATTATCAACCGCTTTTTCTGCTTCAATTTCCACTTTCTGCACATCTAAAGGTGTACGATTTAAGTACTTATCAAGCATACTTAAGCTTTGTAATTGGCTTGGCACATCCACATAGATGGATACTTCAGATAATTCATCCACTGATTTTAAGAAACTTTGAGTCACTTCAGCATTGGTATCAAAATAGCTACGAATCCAAGATGCAACGGCTTCTAAAGATTGTTTATAAAGTTCGTTTTGCTGACGAGGTACCGCCATAATCGCTAATTGTAAGCGTAAACGAATGTTTTCACGCAAATAGATATCTTGGTTTGGCGCTAATAATTCTTTGCGATCCGCACCATGTTTCGGTGAAATACGGATAAAGTGATTCAAGAATGAGGTCGCACTTTTTTCTGCATTTTCCGCCCAGTCAGACAGGGAATCTGATAATTTTGTTGCATTTTGGTCATCACCGAAATTCACATCTAATACAGGTAGTTCATCAACCGTATTAGCTAATTGCGATAATTTTTGCATGACCGAATTTTGATCCACGCCAGCTACGGAGAGAAGTTGTTTCAGATCTTGATTGATTGCGCTACGGATAGCCGCAGATTGTGAGTTATTCACTTTAGCAAGAGTTTCATCAGCGAGTTTTAAGAGTGAAACCGCTGTATCCACGTCATTATCTAACACTAATTTACGCAATGCATTGTTGAGCAAGAAATCTGCTTCTGAGAATAACCAATCAGTAGGCTGTTGAGCATTAGCTTGTGCGCTCACTTTATTAATTTGTGATTGTAACCCAACTAACTCATGTGATTTTGCATTGATTAGCTCTTCTACTTGCGCAATTTTGTTTTGCGTTGCTTTATTCGCAGACTCTAACTGAGCAAGCTGTGTAGTATCAAATTTTACTTCTTGAGCAGGTGCTGAAACCACTGTTTTATTATTGATTTGAGCTTCAAGTGCAGTCAATTTTTGTTGGAATTCATCCACTTTTTGTTGGCCAAAATAATAACCTGCACCACCCACGCCAAGTGAAATGATAATAGCCAATAAACTTAATCCAGTACCACTTTTCTTCACAACGGTTTGTGTACGTGGCGCAACAGGCTTGCGATCTTCAGTTTGAATTTCCACTGCATCTGTTTCTTGGATTTCATCTGTCGTTTCAGGGGTTAATTTCTCTTTCGCCATATCTTTTCCTTAGTGAGAAAGGGGAGTTACTTCGTTAAGTAAGGTATTAAGTAAACTTTGATTGTCCGCACCAGCGGAAACCACCACATTATGCCAACCTTGTTGTACTGCGACATCCGCAATGCGTTGACTTACCGTGACTAAACAGCAATTTTTTAGCCAATTTTGTTCATTTTCAGGCACAAATTCGATTAACGCCTGCAAAATTTCAAGGCTTGTGACCACAAGGGTTTGCACACCAGAACGAATACAAATACTGGTTTGCTCTTCGTTATTATAACTAATCGGCGTGCGTTGGTAACATTCGACTGTCTCAACAGTTGCACCGCGTAGTGTGGCCTGTTCACGTAGTAATTCTCGTCCACCGTTGCCACGTAAAATTAACAAGTTTTTATCTGTTAATTTTGCCATTTGCGGTAAATTTAATACACCTTCAGTATTTTCCGACGTTATTGGATAACGAACAGTACATTCAGTTTGACAGGAAAAATGCTGTGCCGTTCTATGTCCAACTGTAAAGTATTGTAAATCTTGACGCCAGCTAAAGCCAATGTCTTTCAGGGTTTTATCCGTAAAATCGACCGCACTTTTTGAAACCAAAAACACATAATCACCACTTTTTAGCTGATTAAGTTTTGTCGGTAATTGAGCCAACTCAGCACCTGCTTCAATAGAAAGCAAAGGCAAATGCAAGGCAACCACACCGGCTTGATTCAGCTGGTCCACTAGGGCTTTTCCTCGTTCATCCGGGCGAGTAACTAGTACGGCCATGGTGATTCCTATGCTGAGTAAATCTTCGCCAGAATCTTATCTGCGCCCTGTGCTAGAAGTTGTTCAGCAATGGTCACGCCTAATGCTTCGGCATTTTCAACCGCACTTTTACCTTCCGCACGAATAATCGCAGAGCCATCGGTTTCTCCAACGAGTGCACGCAAGAAAATTTCGCCATTTTTCTCAATGGCATAGCCACCGATTGGCACTTGGCAACCACCTTGTAAGCGGGTATTCATTGCTCGCTCAGCCAAAACACAAGTTGTCGTAGTGGCATCGGAAAGTGGAGCAAGTAATGCTTTCACTTCTTCATCATCAACACGGCACTCAATGCCTACCGCGCCTTGTCCGGCAGCCGGTAACGACTGTTCCACTTCAATAAACGAGGCAATACGTTCCGCTAGCCCTAAACGAATTAAGCCAGCTGAGGCTAAAATAATGGCATCGTATTCGCCATTGTCTAATTTACTTAATCGGGTTCCTACATTGCCACGCAAGGAACGGATATCAAGATCAGGGCGTAATTGTTTTAATTGGCATTGACGACGTAAGCTTGATGTTCCGACAATAGCGCCTTGCGGTAATTCATCTAATGAACGGTATGTATTAGACACGAAAGCATCGCGCGGATCTTCACGTTTACAGATCACACTTAACCCTAAACCTTCTGGAAATTCCATTGGCACATCTTTCATTGAATGAACGGCAATATCAGCACGTTTTTCAAGTAAAGCGTTTTCTAACTCTTTAACAAATAAGCCTTTTCCACCAATTTTAGCCAAAGGGGAATCTAAGATTACATCACCTTTTGTCACCATCGGAACTAATTCAACAGAAAGTGTTGGGTGAAATTTTTCTAATTGATCTTTCACAAAATTTGCCTGCCAAAGTGCTAAAGGGCTTTGACGAGTCGCAATTTTTAAGGTTTTAAGTACTGCCATAAATACCGCTGATTTTAAATAGAAATATGCCCTATGCTACCATTTTTAGGGCAAAAAGTCAGATCATTTAAATTTTTGATTTCTGATGAGCTAAGTGGTACAGTAATGCCAGTTATATGGTCATAGGTAGGAAGCCTTGAAATACGATCTCACTCAAGCCCGAAAATGTATCGAAACTCTAGATAAACGTCGTTTTGATCGTGCATTATTGGGCTCAGGTGATGCATTCCGACACATCGTCTCTTTAGTGCCGCTGTTGTTGCATCTTAATCATCCTGCTCTGCCGGGTTATGTGGAAGATGCCCCGGCAGGCATTGCCGATTTTACTCTTTCCAATTATCAGCAAAATTTTCTCTCAAAAGAACATCCTGAACTTGTCGAAGCCGTGCAAAGTGCGGTCAATTCTGATGCTGTTTTTGCGCAGATCTTAGGTATTTATGTGATGGGCAGTTTTGGCTCCATTAGCCAAACTTCAGCTTCGGATTTGGATATTTGGATCTGCCATCAAGATGATTTATCTGAACAAGAACAGCAGCGCTTAGCGGAAAAAACGAAGAAAATTAGCCAATGGGCATCCACATATCATGTGGAAATGCATTTCTATTTGATGACACAACAACGTTTCCGTAACGAACGTTATTCCGATCCACTAACTAAAGAAAACAGTGGTTCTGCCCAATATATGCTGTTATTGGAAGAATTTTATCGTTCCGCTGTACGTCTTGCGGGTAAACCATTGTTGTGGCTGCACTTGTGGGTGGAAGATGAAAAGCAATATGAGGCCGAAGTTGCGCGTTTAGTCGCGGCTGGTGAGCTTAATTTAAATGATTGGGTGGATTTCGGTGGATTAGGGCAATTCTCAGCTAGTGAATATTTTGGTGCGAGCTTATGGCAACTTTATAAAGGTATTGATTCTCCTTATAAATCGGTGATGAAAATCTTGTTGTTGGAAACCTATGCCCAAGAATATCCAAATGCCCAGCTAATTGCTCGCCAATTTAAAGAGGATTTGCTTTCTGGTCACAGCACGGCTATACATCATTTCGATCCTTATATTGCGATTCTAGAGAGAATTAGCCAATATTTGACCGCACATTCAGAATTTAAGCGTCTTGATTTCGTACGTTCTTGTTTTTACGTGAAAGCGACGGAAGACTTTGCGTTATATCACGCCTCAAACTGGCGTATTTCTTATATGAAAATGATGGCCCAAGAATGGGGTTGGTCAAAAGAACGTATTGAAGAATTAGATCAGCGCCCAAATTGGAAAATCAAACGGGTGAAAGAAAGTCACAATAATTTGGTGAATTTCTTGATGATGAGTTATCGAAATCTAGTGGATTTTGCACGCAAACATAAAATTAATTCTAGCGTGATTCCGCAAGATATTACGGTGCTTTCTCGCAAACTTTATACTGCCTTTGAAGAATTGCCGGGTAAAATTACGTTACTAAACTCACAAATTTCCTATAACTTAACAGAAGAACACCTCACATTTATCGAAGTTCACGGCAATAAGCGCTTTAAAGATGGTTGGTATATGGTAAATCAGCCACCACACCACATTATGTTCTCGAAAGAACGTGTGATTGAATACGGCGAAAGTTTAAATAAAGTGGTTGCGTGGGCTTATTTTAATCGTTTGTTGACGGCTGAAACCCATTTGCACTTAATTAGCCAAAATATCGACCAACTTACTTTACGTAATTTTGTAGCTGATTTGCGGTTGTTTTTTCCGCATACAAATAGCCAAGTTCCGACAAATGAGGCACTTTCTTCACAGTGCGAAATCCGCGATCTATTTATCGCGGTGAATTTGGTGAATGATCCAACCGCACAAGTCGAAGAGCTTAAATCAAATATTTCGCCAAGTGATTTATTCAGTTTTGGTCAGTTAGAACAGAGTTTGGTAGGAAGCATTGATTTCACTTACCGTAATGTGTGGAATGAAATTCGAACCTTACATTTTGAAGGACAAAATGCGATTTTGCTTGCCTTAAAAGTGCTTTCTAATAAAATTGATCAAGGGGTGAATCAGCCTCGTTCTGTGCAGGTTTTCTGTTACAGTAAACATTACAACCGTACATTGCGAAACTTAGTGAGTGTACTCGTAAACCGTTGTATCAGTATTCAATTAGGGGATAGCCGTCCAACAACACATTCTCGTTTGCGTGTAGCGGGGAAAAACTGGCAATTCTTCTTTGAAGAAAAAGGGATCAGCTTGCAACCTATTGAAGGCGGAAAAGAAAGTGCGGACAATTTTGAAGACGTTTTACCAACTCAGTTGGAAGAGAAAGAGATTATCCCAGAAGCACGCCGGTATCCACCTGAAATTGATTTGTTTGCCAGTGAAGGTTTTTTACAATTCTTCTTTGAAGATAATGCCGATAATAGCTTTAACGTCTATTTGTTAGATGAGAAGAACCGTCTCGAAATTTATCGTCAATGTGAAGGTTCGAAAGATGATAAAGTACGCGAAATAAATCGTATTTATCAATCGCTTGGCTCAAATGATTGTGAAAATCCGTATAAAATGGTGCAACGGAATTTTAATTACCCGCAATTTTATCAATTGCACTCAACTGAAAGCGGCATGCGTATTATGCCGTTCAAATTTAAAAGCAAAAGGACTTGCGAATAGCGACATCAAAACAAGCATTGTTTGAGATAAATCAAGTTTATCTGCAAATATGCATTGGAAGATAGGTAAAATCCCGATAGAATCCCTCGGTCGAAAATCTATTGAGAAATAATCTAAGGCTGTGGACGTTTTCGCCTTCAGGCGATAGAATGTTTGTCCGCTTATCTCTTGGAGAATATTATGCAAGAAAAGTTAAAAGTATTAATTATCGACGACCATCCATTAATGCGTCGTGGTATCAAGCAATTAGTTGAATTAGAAGAGAATTTTGAAGTCGTTGCCGATGTAGGAAGCGGTACAGAAGGCATTTCCATTGCGATTCAAGAATCGCCCGATTTAATCATTTTAGATCTTAATATGAAAGGTCTTTCAGGTTTAGATACTCTTAAAGGCTTGCGTGCAGAAGGTGTTGATGCACGAATTTTGATCTTAACCGTGTCTGATGCGAAAAATGATATTTTCACACTCATCGATGCGGGTGCTGATGGCTATTTACTGAAAGATACCGAGCCAGATGTGCTGCTTGAGCAAATTAAACGTATTGCTCAAGGCGAAGTGATTTTAAGTGATTCGATAAAAAATCTTCTTTTAGAACGCAAACATACTGTTGATCCAATGGATTCACTCACCGATCGTGAAATGGATGTATTACGTTTAATCGCAACAGGTTTATCCAACAAACAAATTGCAGGCCAGCTTTTCATTTCTGAAGAAACGGTTAAAGTACATATTCGTAACTTACTTCGTAAACTTAACGTTCACTCACGCGTTGCAGCAACCGTCTTGTTCTTTGAACGAAATGGTCGATAGGTAAATTTCAAACGATAAAAAAGAGCGGTTTTTTTAACCGCTCTTTTTGTTACCTCGGCACGCCTCTCAATAAAGGGATTGGCTCAAACGGCGCAACTGAAGTTGGTGCAGGAATATCATTAAAAATTAAAATAAATGGTTTAGGAGGCAAGATTTTTTCATTTCGCCATAAACTTCCCATGCCGACTAATTGAATATCATCGGGTAAATTTTTTATTCCTGATTTTAATACGGCTACGGTATTTGGACGAGGGTGACCAATAGCAATGGCTGTGCCATGTTTACGTGCATATTGAATGGCGTTCTGAAATTGGCGTTGAACATCTGCCAAATTATCGCTGTCATCTAAAAACACATGGCGATCTAATACACGTACGCCTTGTTCTTTTGCTATTTTTCCCGCAACTGATTTTCCGATAGTACGGCTATCTAAAAAAAACAAATGCTGCTCACGAAGTGCGGTCATTAAATAAGTCATTAATGTGGCATCAGCCGTGGCAGCACTGCCCATATGATTATTCATTCCGATAGCATTTGGTACAATAGCTTTGGCTTTTTTCACTCGCTCATGTACTTGCGCTTCAGATAATCCCAAGGTTAAGCCACCTTCTTCAATTTTAATGTTACTGACAGGCTGCATTGGCATATGAATGAGAATATCATGATTTTGTGCTTTCGCTTCTTGATTGCGAATTTTGGCATAGGGCGCAGCAGGAATAATCGCAACGGAGACTTCTTTTGGCATGGCTAAAACTTCGGCATCTTCTTTCGGATGATAGCCAATGTCATCAATTACAATAGCCAGTTTGCCTTGTGCAAAAGTAAATGCAGAGAAAAGTGCGGTTGAAAAAATGATCGTATTTTTGACTGCACTTTGAAAGAATGCCACCATTATTTAATCCACCCAGCTGGATTTACAGGCACTCCTTTACGGCTGATACCAAAGTAAAGGGCTGGTTTTGAGAGCTCACCCGTATTACCTACTTGCGCAATGGTTTGTCCCGCAGACACCAGCTGACCTTGTTTTACAAACACGGCTTGGTTGAAACCATATAAACTCAAGTCGCTATCGCCGTGTTTCACAATCACCATATAACCATAGCCGTTAAGATGACCCGCTAGAATAACACGACCATTTGCAATGGCTTTTACCGCTGTACCCGTTGGTGCACCGATAACCATACCTTTCCAGCGCACTTCACCCGCTTGGATTGAACCAAAGGAATACAACGTCGGGCCGGAAACCGGGCGACTGTATTGACGAGCTGCCGTACCTAAACCACTGGTGCTATTAATCAACTTACGCTCTTGATCGGTTGGTTGATAAGGTTTTGAGGTCCGTTTTTCTTCCTCTTGTTTTTTCTGAGCAAGGGCTTCACGCTCACGTTGTTCTTGTTGGCGAGCGGCTTGTTCTGCACGTTGAATTTCTTGGCGAAGGGCATTTTCGTTCGCTTTCAACGTTTCCAGCTTGTTCTGATCTTTGGTTAAGTTTTTGTTGAGTTCATTTAACGTAGATTGGCGTTCTTGTTGCGCTTTTTGTAATTCTTGTTGTTGTTTCTTTTGCGTAGAAAGTTGATCGCGATGATTTTTTTGTTGCCCTGAAATCGCTTCGCGTTGTTTCGCTAAATTCTCTTGTGTCGCTTTCAGATTGTTAATCATATCAATGCGAACTTGGTTTAAATGCTGATAATACACTTTCATGCGTTCTGCTTTTTTCGCATCTTCTGAAAGCATTCTTTCCAAGGTAGAAGGATTTACACCTGAGCGATAAATGGCATCTATTTGTTGTGCGAGCTTCGCTTTTTGCACGCGCTCTTGCTTTTCTAATTGCTTGATTTGTTTTTCGGTTTCTGCCATTTGCTTGCGGATTTCTTGCAAACTTAATTCTGTTTCACGTAATTCACCGACAACGCTATTAATTTTGCTTTCTTGATCTTTAAGACTGGCTTGGAGTTTAGCTTGTGCACGTTTTTGCTCGGCGATCTTAGACTCTTGTTGTTTAATTTGTTTTTGAATTTGATTGAGATCGTTGCCTTGCGCGAAAGATGAAAAGCCAAGCAGACCACAAGCAAAAAGTGCGGTCAGTTTTGATAAGATTTTTTTTCTACGATTGCTTTGCTGCATACATCTAAACTTGAGAGAAATTAAGGGACAAATAAAACTTAAATACTAGCATTATTTTTGAGTGGCTAAAAGTTTACAGGCGATTTTTTGCGAAAGATCAGTAAATGCCGCCTTTTTACTTTTAAACATAACGATTTTTTGCTATAACAGAGCCATTCATTTTTTATTAATACTTAGGAGATCCTTATGGAATTAGTATTCATTCGTCACGGTTTCAGTGAGTGGAACGCAAAAAATTTATTCACCGGTTGGCGTGATGTAAATTTAACCGAGCGCGGCGTAGAAGAAGCAAAAGCAGCAGGTAAAAAATTGTTCGAGAAAGGCTATGAATTCGATATCGCGTTCACTTCTGTTTTAACTCGTGCAATCAAAACCTGTAATATCGTGTTAGAAGAATCTCACCAATTATGGATTCCTCAAGTGAAAAACTGGCGTTTAAATGAGCGTCACTACGGTGCATTACAAGGCTTAGATAAAAAAGCAACCGCAGAACAATACGGTGACGAACAAGTTCATATCTGGCGTCGTTCTTATGACATTTCTCCTCCAGATTTAGATCCAAAAGATCCAAACTCTGCACATAACGACCGTCGTTATGCGAACATTCCATTTGATGTTGTACCAAATGCAGAAAACTTAAAATTAACCTTAGAACGCGTATTACCATTCTGGGAAGATCAAATTGCACCAGCAATGCTTTCTGGTAAACGTGTTTTAGTGGTGGCACACGGTAACTCACTTCGTGCATTAGCAAAACACATCATCGGTATTTCTGATGCGGAAATCATGGATTTTGAAATCCCAACGGGCCAACCATTAGTGTTAAAACTTGACGATAAATTAAACTACGTAGAACACTACTATCTTTAATTTATAAATGATTTCAAAGTGCGGTTAATTTTGACCGCACTTTTTGTTTAAGGAGAATAACGGATGAAAAAATTACTCGCGGTGATTTTTGCCTTGTTACCTGTTTTGGCCTTTGCAGCATCGCCAAATCATACGGCAAAATCAACTCAAACCAAGTCAGTGAACACGGCAGTTAAAAAAGTGGAAGCCAAAAAAGCCACTACGCCTAAAACCGTAGCTAAAACAACGAAAAAGAAAGCAGATGCCAAAAAAGAAGCGAAAAAGCCAGCTAAAATTGTCGAAGCGAAAAAAGCGGTAACGAAAAAAGAAAAAATAAAAAATAAAACGACAAATAAAGCCGCCAAAACAGAGCCGACAAAAACGAAAGGCAAACAGCCAGTAGAAAAAACTAAGCAAACTGCATTAAAAGACAAAAAGACGGTAGCGAAAAGCAAACAAAGTGCCGTTAAAGAATCAGCTAAACCTGAAAAAGTGATTGCTAAAAAAACACCAGCGGTTAAAACCGAAGTGAAGAAAGCGGAACCAAAAGCTGTTGAAAAAGTGAGTGAAAAGAAAGTAGATACTGTCGCACAAAAAACAGCGAGTATGGTGACAAAATCCGTCGTCGTACCAAGATGCAATGATTCAAAAGTTTTTGCGGTATTATCTGATGCCTTCAAAAAACAAGGTGCAGCCACTCACACCCAAATGACAGTGAAACAAATCTCGCAAGCCCGAGAAACGCAATCTTATCCACAACAAGGCATTCGCAGCTGTAATGCGATAGTGGAAACCAACGGCGTTAAATATGTTACCGATTACAGCATTATCTTGAATGATAAAGGCTTCTTCGTGCAAGTTGAAAATGCACAACCCGCTCAACGTTTCTAATCTTAACGTGCGTTATTTAAATGAAGTTGTTTGAATAACGCACGCATTTCTTCTTCATTCAAACAGCGATATTCACCATTGCCCAATCCATCAAGTGTTAAATGGCTCATTTGATAACGGATAAGTCGTAATGTCGGAAAGCCGATATGTGCCGTCATTCTACGTACTTGTCGATTACGCCCTTCACTAATTTTAATTTCCAACCAGCTTGTTGGAATACTTTGACGTTCACGAATAGGTGGATTGCGAGGCCAGAGAAAATCCGGTTCAGAAATCAACCGCACTTTTGCCGGCTTCGTCATTCCATCTTTCAATTCAACACCTTGACGAAGCTTGTCTAAATCAGCCTCTTCAGGAATACCTTCCACTTGCACAAAATACGTTTTTTCCGTTTTAAACTTTGGATCTGCCAAACGATGTTGCACTTCACCATTATTTGTTAAAATCAGCAGCCCTTCGCTATCACGATCCAATCGTCCTGCCGCATACACATTCGGAATATTAATAAAATCTTTTAACGTAGATCGGCCATTTTCATCGGTGAATTGTGTTAGCACATCAAAAGGTTTGTTAAATAAAACAACGATTGTTTGTTCTAGTGTGAGTAGCTTCGCTTTAGGCTTAAATGAACGAGTAGGTTTTGCCGTTCGTTTGGTTGTAAATGAGCGAGAAGGGAAAGATTTCGACATATTATTTATTTAGTAAAAAGAGAAAAAGGGCGGATTTTACTCCGCCCTTTTATATTACCATTGATAGCGATAAACCGCTTGAATTGCATAAGGTTTATCGAAGTTTTTACCGTCAGCACGGCTTACTTCTAAACCAAAACCATGATTTGCAAATCCCGCATTTAAACCGACCGCACTTTCAAAACGTCCACGGCTGCTTGCGACATCAAGCGCGCTGTTTGTGTAATGAATTTTGCTGCTACGGTTTTTGCTAGTAATCGTATTGACTTCTGCATAAGGTTGTAAATTCCAACCATTACTTAATGTAAAGCCTTTGGCTACACGTAAACCAATTCGAGAATAAACAGAAGATAAGCTATCTTCATTCTCTTGTGATGAAATATGTGTCCACGCTAATTGTGTTTGCGGAGTGATTGTCCAATCATTCGCAAGGCTAAAGCGTTTACCTAATTCACTCGAAATAGTATAAGCGTTGTAATGGCGTTTTTCAGTGTAATCTGAGTTAGCGTGTAAACGGCTGTATTTCACGATGTTATCTACATAAATACCGTTATCTGCAAGGTAAGCTGCATATAAGCCCACGCTATTGCTTCTTACTTTGCCATCACCGTAATGACCATTAAAATCAACGTTAGCTTGGCTGCGGCCAACAAATCCACCAACACGGAGGTTATCAGTTACAGCAGCATCAGCGCCCACTTGTAAGCTATGTACGTTTTGTTTAAAGCCAGAAGTTTCACTCTCACCAGTAGAAAGTGCGGCTAATTTTTGGCGAGAATTCACATTACGAACCCACACATTGCCTTTTTCACCATTTTTCACTTCACCTAGACGTTGATGGATGCCACTTAAATCATCTTCTGCTAAAAGCAATTGTGCTTGACGAAGAGAAACTTGTGCATTTGCTAAGTCTGAAAGTAACGGTGCGCTTGGTAGAACTGCAGGTGGTACTACTGGATTACTTGGGGTTACTACTGGGGTGCTAGGCGTTACCTCAGGTTTGCTTGGAGTCACCACTGGATTACTTGGGGTTACTACTGGGGTGCTAGGCGTTACCTCAGGTTTGCTTGGAGTCACCACTGGTTTACTTGGTGTAACTGGTGCAACAGGTGCAACAGGTGGAGTTGGGGTGACTGCATTTTTAGAGTTCGCTAATACCCAATTATTTCCTTCTTTTGTTAGGAAATATTGGTAAGCCCCTAAATCTACACGATTATTCGCATTAGTTAAGTTAAATGCCGCATTACCACCATTGGTTTCGACAAGTATCACTTTTCCGTTAGCAACATTTGCACCTTGGTTAGTTACACCAATTTTATGATTACCTTCAGCAGTACCTTTAACAACGATTTTATCGCTTTTGTTTTCAGCGATATTCGTGTTTAGATTGAATGTGCCTGAGCCAGTGAGATTACCATGAACAATGATACCTTGGTAGTTATCATTGGCTAGATTTACTACGCCATTATTAAGAGCCAAATTAGTTAAGCTTGTTGTTTGAACCACGCCATCTTCATCAGTGAAAGCTTTAGTTGTCCAATTGCTATTATTTAAGTTTAAGTTGAGCACGCTATTGCTGTCGGTAGTAGTAACTCCAGAAACAGTAGAATTATTAAAGGTTAGTTGGATGTTTTCTGTAAGGCTTTCTGTACCACTTAACTTGATGCTTTCAGCACCAGTGAGCGCAAAACCACTTATTGTTGAGTTATTAAAAGTCGCAGATAAGTGGCTGTTGATAACTTCACCCACCCCAGATCTTAAACCAATGATTCCACCTTGAGGAATTGAAACATTGGAATTATTAACGATCAATTCTGGTCGAGCTTGATTCTCCGCTTCATATACAAAAATAGAACTATCATTGTTTGATGTTATATTCACATTGTTTAATATTAATTTACTCTTCTGATTCAGAGCAAATGCCTCTAATATGGAGTCTTGGTTGTTATCACTTATCAAAACTTTTGAGTTTTGCATGGTTACCGTTGAATTATTTAACTCAAATAAATAACCATTAGCATCTGCATTGTTAGGATTAGTAATACTATAGGTTCCACCATTGATTTCAGTTGTGGAATTAGTGATATTCATTACCGCAAAAGAATGATGTCTATTTGCTGGAATAGATAGTGAAGCATTAACATTATTTAATTGCCCGCTTGAGTTTGTCATCGTTACTGCAGATAGAGAACCCCATTCAGACTCATTTGTTGGACTGGTTGGATTAATCGAACATTGATTCAACACAACCCCACTTTGTCCAGTAATTGTCACGCCGCTACTATTACAAGCCACATCGGCTGCTAGCGCTGAATTTACCAATCCAAGAGCTACAGCCACCAAACTCACTTTAAAAGTGCGGTTAAAAATTTTGTTGTTTTTCATATTAATTCCTTGGGATTATAAAAAAAGCCAACTTATTGAATAAGCTGGCTTAAATTTTAACGATTTAATGATTAACCTGCAACTGCGATACGTTTCATATCTGTCATGTAGCCACGTAGCTCTTGACCGATTAACTCAACCGGGTGGTTACGGATTGCATCGTTTACATCGCGTAAAGTAATGTTGTCGATAGCAACTGCTGGTGTAGGTTCACCTAAGTCACCTTTTTGTAAGGTTGGAATGATTTCTTTAGCAAGAATTGGGGTCGCTACGTTAGAGAATAAGTAGTTACCATATTCTGCAGTATCAGAAATTACCACATTCATTTCGTATAAACGCTTACGCGCGATAGTGTTAGCGATTAACGGTAATTCGTGAAGTGATTCATAGTAAGCTGATTCCTCATAGATACCGCTTGCCACCATTGCATCAAAGGCTAATTCAACACCTGCTTTCACCATCGCTACCATTAATACACCATTATCAAAGTATTCTTGTTCAGAGATTTTGATGCCGTCTGCTTTTGGTGCATTTTCAAAGGCAGTTTTGCCAGTTGCTTCACGCCATGCGAATAAATCTTTGTCGCCATTTGCCCAGTCAGCCATCATAGTTGCTGAGAAGTGACCGCTGATGATGTCATCCATGTGTTTGTAATATAAGAAACCAAGGCTTTCTTTGATTTGTTCCGCAAGTTCAAATGCACGTAATTTTGCGCTGTTTGATAAGCGATCCATCATTAATGTGATACCGCCTTGTTTTAAGGCTTCGGTAATAGTTTCCCAACCGTATTGGATCAATTTACCCGCGTATGCTGGATCTTTACCATCAGCAACAAGTTTGTCGTAACATACGATAGAACCTGCTTGTAACATACCGCAAAGAATGGTTTGTTCACCCATTAAGTCAGATTTTACTTCTGCAACGAATGAAGATTCTAATACGCCCGCACGGTCACCACCAGTTGCAGCAGCCCATGCTTTCGCAATTGCCATACCTTCACCACGTGGGTCATTTGCTGGGTGAACCGCGATTAATGTTGGTACACCGAAACCACGTTTGTATTCTTCACGTACTTCAGTACCTGGACATTTTGGTGCAGTCATGACCACAGTGATGTCTTCACGGATTTGCTCACCTACTTCAACAATGTTGAAACCGTGTGAGTAACCGAATGCAGAATCTTTTTTCATTAATGGCATCACATCAGCCACCACTTTAGAGTGTTGTTTGTCAGGTGTTAAGTTGATCACTAAGTCTGCGGTTGGAATTAATTCTTGGTAAGTGCCCACTTTAAAGCCGTTTTCAGTTGCACGTTGGAACGATGCACGTTTTTCCGCAATCGCTTCTGGACGTAATGCATAAGCGATGTCTAAGCCAGAATCACGCATATTTAAACCTTGGTTTAAACCTTGTGCACCACAGCCTACGATAACGATTTTTTTGCCTTTTAAGTAGTTGCAACCGTCAGCGAATTCGCTGCGATCCATAAAACGACAACGACCTAATTGGTCTAATTTTTCGCGTAAATTTAATGTGTTGAAATAGTTAGCCATTTTTCATCCTTAATATGATGTTGATTAATGTGTGTATGAGGTTGTGTTTGAATATAGTTTTTTGTTGTGTCATGGATTATAAGATTTTTAATTATTGCGTAAAGTGATATTATTGACATTTAGTATTGCAATTTTTGCAATGATATTTACTTTTAATGACACATATGAACTTTCAAGATCTTCAAATATTTCTTCATCTTGCAGACACACAAAATTTTGCAAAAACCGCTACGCAAAATCATATGTCGCCTTCTACGCTTTCACGTCAGATTCAACGAATGGAAGAAGAATTGGAACAACCTTTATTTATTCGTGATAATCGACAAGTACGTTTAACCGAACAAGGCGAGAAATTTCTGCAATTTGCGAAAACAGAATGGCAAAACTGGCAACAGTTTAAGCGTCAGCTTAGGGATAATTCATCGGAATTAAGCGGAGAGTTACGCTTATTTTGTTCGGTAACGGCTTCATATAGTCACTTGCCACAGGTATTAGCCAAATTTCGTACGCGTTATCCAAAGGTTGAAATTCAACTGACCACAGGTGACCCTGCTTCTGCAGTACAATTCATTCAATCGGAGCAAGTGGATCTTGCTTTGGCGGGGAAACCGAATAATCTGCCGACGGGATTAGAGTTTTATAAGATCGATGATATTTCCCTTTCATTAATTGCGCCTCGCGTGGCTTGTTTGGCAACACAATTATTACAGGAAGAACCGATCAATTGGCAGCAAATGCCTTTTATTTTGCCATTGGATGGGATGGCACGGCATCGTATTGAACAATGGTTACGTAGCAAACACATTAAACATCCGAAAATCTATGCCACCGTAGCAGGACACGAAGGGATCGTGCCGATGGTAGCGCTCGGTTTTGGATTGGCTATGCTACCCGATGCAGTAATTGATAATAGTCCAATGGCAAAAGAAGTTTCCCGTTTAAATTTGGATAATCCGGTAGAAGCATTTGATTTGGGCGTTTGTGTGCAAAAAAGAAATTTGGCAAACCCCTTAATTCGTGCATTTTGGGAGATGTTAGACTAGAATAATAAGTAGAATTAACCTAAGGATTATTATGTTAAGAGGCGTACTCATTTCACTTTTAGCCTCATTTTTATTTGGCTATATGTATTATTTTTCCACGCTGCTGAAACCACTTAGCGGCACGGATATTTTCGGCTATCGAATGATTTTTACATTCCCTTTCGTCGCCCTTTCCATCATCATGTTTAAGCAGAAACAGGCATTAGTGGAACATATAAAACGCATCAAAAAACAACCGCTCTTTGCCCTTTCCTATATCACTTGTGGCGCATTAATGGGTTATCAAATGTGGCTCTTTTTGTGGGCACCCAATAATGGCAGCTCCCTAAGTGTTTCTTTCGGTTATTTATTGTTGCCAATTGTGATGGTGGCCGCAGGGCGGATCATTTTTAAAGAACGAATTTCAACATTGAAATTCATTGCCGTGTTAATTGCAGCAGTGGGGGTGATTTCTAATATCATCTTAAAAGGCGAATTATCTTGGGAAGCCATTGTTATCTGTGTAGGTTACACCGCCTATTTCTCCATACGAAAAGCCTTAAAAAATACCGATCTTGGTGCCTTTTGCTTAGAAATAATCGCATTATTGCCAGTTAGCATTTACTTTGCGCTTCAAACCGATTTTTCTACGGTACAGGAATCGAATCCTAATATTTGGGGATTATTGGTATTACTCGGGCTTATTAGTGGTGCTGCATTAATTGCTTACGTGATTGCCAGCAATATGCTACCGATGAATTTGCTTGGCCTTTTAGGTTATGTTGAAACCATTTTGATGGTGATTATTTCATTTTTAATTGGAGAGGAAATGGATGCGGACAGTTATCCGTTATTCATTTGTTTAGTATTGGCGATGAGCCTGATTATTTTTGATGGCGTGTATAAACAGCGCGTAAAGGGAACAAACCATGTCGTTTAAAGAAATTAGTCCAGAACAAGCTTGGGAAATGGTGCAAAATGGTGCCATGCTTGCAGACATTCGGGATCCACAACGTTTTACCTACTCCCATGCAAAAGGGGCGTTTCATTTAACCAACCAAAGTTTTTTACAATTTGAAGAACAGGTGGATTTCGATTCCCCGATTATTGTGAGTTGTTATCATGGTGTGAGCAGCCGAAATGTGGCGACTTTCCTCATTGAACAAGGCTATGAAAATGTGTTTAGCGTCATTGGTGGATTTGATGGTTGGGTAAAAGCTGGTTTACCGATAGAAACGGCTTATTAATATTTTTTTGATTTAAAGTGCGGTGAAATTTACCGCACTTTTTATTTTTGTCTCGCTATTGCTTATCCACAATCGCTTTCAACATCGTGTAAGATTGGGCTTGTTTTTGTTCATCAAAAATATAGCTCACCGCCATAATTTCATCAAAATGTACCCGTTCACGCAGTTGCTTGAGTTGAAATTCCACACTTTCAGGACTACCAATAAGCGAACAAGCGGTCATTTGTTCCACTACAGCACGCTCTTGGTTGTAAATCGGGATCTCCTCGAAATCGACTGGACCAAAGTGCGGTTTCTTTTGGGCATGCATTTGGGCTTTCCAAACATCTTCCTCTGATGCCAAAGGTGGTTGTAAATTTTGTTGTGCGTTAGTCACCACGTTTAAGAAAAATAGTGTTTGTGTCGTCGCCAGTTGTCTTGCTTCTTTATCGGTTTCGGCAACAATCGCGTTCACACCTAAGATGACATAAGGCTCAGCAAGATAGGTCGATGGTTTGAAGTTTTTGCGATAAATCTCCACCGCAATTTCCATCATGCGTGGCGCAAAGTGTGAAGCAAAGGCATAAGGCAAGCCAAGCTCTGCCGCAAGATAGGCACTTTCGGTGCTGGATCCTAAAATATAAAACGGTATATTCAAGCCTGCGGAAGGATAAGCTGAAACAGGATTGCTATCTTTAAAGTAACCTCGAAGTTCTGCAATTTCCGCTGGGAAATCCAGACTGTTTCGTCCACGACGAAGTGCTGCAGCCGTTTGCATATCAGTTCCTGGCGCTCGCCCTAAACCGAGTTCAACACGGTTTGGATAAAGCGTCTCCAGTGTGCCATATTGCTCAGCCACCACATAAGGCGAATGATTCGGTAACATCACGCCACCTGACCCCACGCGCAAAGTTTTCGTATTGGCTAGCGTATGCTGAATTAAAAGTGCGGTCGCTGAACTCACCAAATTTTTCATATTATGATGCTCTGCAATCCAATAGCGTTCAATGCCGATATTTTCAGCATGTTTTGCAAGACTTACCATAGACTCAACGGCTTGCAAATAAGTTTGTCCTTCTCGAACAGGGGCGAGATTAAGAATAGAGAGCTTCATTTTATTTCCTCATGATTGATTTGTTTAGTGTCATTATACGTGTTTTTTCTGGCAGAAATATCGATAAAATTGGAATAGGCTGTTTCGAGAAAAGGAAAAATATTGCAAAATAGGCACAAATTCAGATGTATTCGAAAAAATGATTGTATTTAATAATATTTCCCTAAAGCGCGGGCAAACCGAATTGCTCGAAAATGCCACGGCAACCATTAATCCGAAACAAAAAGTCGGCTTGGTGGGGAAAAATGGTTGCGGTAAATCTTCTCTTTTTGCCCTATTAAAAAAAGAATTAACGCCAGAGGGGGGCGAGGTCACTTATCCATCCAACTGGCGGGTATCTTGGGTGAATCAAGAAACGCCGGCATTGGATATTCCCGCCATTGATTATGTGATTCAAGGGGATCGCGAATATTGCCGTTTGCAGCGGGAACTTGAACAAGCAAATGAACGTAATGACGGTCATGCGATTGCGCGTATTCACGGGCTATTAGAAACCTTGGATGCTTGGACGATCCAATCTCGCGCAGCTTCCTTATTGCATGGTTTAGGTTTTAACCAAGAAGAAATCGCTCAACCGGTGAAATCCTTCTCTGGTGGTTGGCGGATGCGTTTAAATTTGGCGCAAGCATTGCTTTGTCCATCGGATTTATTATTACTGGATGAACCAACCAACCATTTGGATTTGGATGCGGTTATTTGGTTAGAACGATGGTTAGTACAATATCAAGGCACCTTGGTATTAATTTCCCACGACCGTGATTTTCTCGATCCGATTGTGACGAAAATTCTCCATATCGAAAATCAGAAGCTTAACGAATACACGGGCGATTATTCTTCCTTTGAAGTGCAACGAGCAACCAAACTGGCACAACAAACTGCCATGTATCGTCAGCAACAACAAAAGATCTCTCATTTACAAAAATATATCGACCGCTTTAAAGCCAAAGCAACCAAAGCCAAACAAGCACAAAGCCGCATGAAAGCCTTAGAGCGTATGGAACTGATTGCACCGGCTTATGTGGATAATCCTTTTACCTTTGAATTCCGTCCACCACTATCCTTGCCGAATCCTTTAGTGATGATTGAGCAGGCGAGCGCAGGTTATGGCAGCGGTGAAAGTGCGGTAGAAATTTTAAGTAAAATTAAGCTGAATTTAGTACCGGGTTCGCGCATCGGTTTGCTCGGGAAAAATGGTGCAGGGAAATCAACCTTAATTAAATTGTTAGCCGGCGAGCTCACCGCTCTTTCTGGTACAGTACAATTAGCTAAAGGCGTGCAACTTGGCTATTTTGCTCAACATCAGCTCGATACCCTACGTGCAGATGAATCCGCCCTCTGGCACATGCAGAAACTCGCACCAGAGCAAACGGAGCAACAGGTACGGGATTATCTTGGGAGCTTTGCGTTCCATGGTGACAAAGTTAACCAAGCGGTGAAAGCCTTTTCCGGTGGGGAAAAAGCCCGTTTGGTGCTTGCACTGATTGTTTGGCAACGTCCAAACTTGTTACTGCTCGACGAACCAACTAACCATTTGGATTTGGATATGCGTCAGGCATTGACCGAAGCGCTAGTAGATTACGAAGGATCTTTGGTGGTGGTTTCTCACGATCGCCACTTACTACGTAATACCGTGGAAGAATTTTATTTGGTACACGATAAAAAAGTGGAAGAATTCAAAGGCGATTTAGAGGATTATCAAAAGTGGCTGAATGAACAAAATAGTGCGCCAGAAAATAAATCCTCGGAGAAAAATGACGACAATGAAAATTCCATGCAAAACCGCAAGGAACAAAAACGTCGTGAGGCCGAACTTCGCCAACAAACTGCGCCTCTTCGTAAACAAATCACTCAATTGGAGGAAAAAATGAATAAACATGCCTCCAAACTTGCGGAGATTGAAAACCAACTGGCTGATTCCGAACTATACAGCGCGGAAAATAAAGAAAAATTGACCGCACTTTTGGCACAGCAAGTAGAGGTGAAGAAAGCGTTGGAAGAAGTCGAAATGGATTGGTTAGCGGCACAAGAAGAATTGGAAACAATGCTACAAGCATAGGGACAGTGTATGAGTCAACGTCTTTTCCAACACACAAAACACGAAGAATACTGCCCACAATGCGGCGCACCTTTGCAAATGAAACAGGGTAAAAAAGGGCTGTTTTTAGGTTGTACAGCCTATCCTGCCTGTGATTATTTGCGTCCCTTGCATAAGGTGGAACATAAGGTGTTGAAAGAGCTTGATGAAACCTGTCCGCAATGTGGCAATCCACTCCAACTCAAACAAGGTGCTTTTGGGATGTTTATTGGTTGCAGTCATTATCCCAATTGTGATTTTGTGGTACATGAGCAACAGGATGAAGAACAATCCATTGACTGTCCGGAATGCCATAAAGGGCATTTAGTTGCTCGACGTGGACGACAAGGGAAAATCTTTTATGGTTGCGATAACTTTCCCCATTGCAAATTTTCCTTACCGGCAAAACCCTACGCCATGCCTTGTCCACAATGCCATTTTCCACTAGCACTATTAAAAAGTGAAAATGCCGAACAGCAAGTGTGGCAATGTGCGAATAAAGGCTGTCGACATATTTTTGAGAACGAAAAATGAATGTACAACAAATTGCCGCCCGTTTAATGCAAGATGAAGTGGTTGCCTATCCTACTGAGGCGGTATTCGGTTTGGGCTGTAATCCGCTAAGTGAAAGCGCGGTCAGAAAATTGCTCGATTTAAAACAGCGTCCGATTGAAAAAGGCCTTATTTTAGTTGCGCCTAGCTTGCATTTTTTACAGCCCTTTATTGATTTTCCCCATTTGTCTGACGAACAGCTTGCACGCTTACAGGCACAATACGATCATCCAATCACCTGGGTGGTGCCGGCTAAGACAGAGGTTCCAGATTTCCTGATGGGGCAATTTAATAGTATTGCGGTGCGTTTATGTACTCATCCTGCCGTTAAAGCCTTGTGCGAAAAAACAGGCTTTGCCCTCACCTCGACCAGCGCGAACTTAACCGGTCAATCGCCTTGCCGCAGCGCAGATGCCGTGCGTTCCCAATTTGGGGCAGATTTTCCCGTGCTTGATGAAGTGGTTGGTCAAGCACAAAATCCATCGGAAATTCGCGATTTGCTCACAAACCAACTTTTTAGACAAGGATAAAACATGCAGCACTATGCCGTTTGGGGCAATCCGATTGCCCAAAGTAAATCCCCGGTGATTCATCGCTTATTTGCCGAGCAAACCCAGCAAACGATGGAGTATATTGCCAAATTAGGTGACCTTGAGAATTTTGAGCAGCAATTACAGGCCTTTTTTGCTGAAGGGGCAGAAGGTTGCAATATCACCGCACCATTTAAAGAACGCGCCTATGTGCTTGCTGAGGAACATAGCGAACGGGCAAAGCTGGCAGAAGCCTGTAACACACTAAAAAAATTAGCTAACGGCAAACTCTATGCGGACAACACCGATGGCATTGGTTTAGTGACAGATTTACAACGCTTAGGTTGGATTCAGCCACAACAACGTATTTTGATTTTAGGTGCTGGTGGAGCAACCAAAGGGGTATTACTACCTTTATTGGAAGCACAACAGCAGATTGTTTTGGCTAACCGCACCCTAGAAAAAGCACAACAACTGGCAGATAAGTTCAAACCTTACGGCACAATTGAAGCTGTCGCAATAGATGCGATTCCCGTACAAACCTATGACTTGGTGATCAATGCAACTTCGGCTGGATTAAGTGGGCATACCGCCGCTGTTGATGCCTCAATCTTATCATTAGCTCGAGCTTGCTATGACATGCAATATGCCAAAGGCAGCGACGCGCCTTTTATCGCCTACTGTAAATCCTTAGGTCTGAATAATGTCAGCGATGGTTTTGGTATGTTGGTGGCGCAAGCTGCCCATTCGTTCCATTTGTGGCGCGGGGTAATGCCTGATTTTGTCGCAATCTATGAACAACTCAAAAAGGATATGGTATGAGTACAAGATGCCCTTGGGTGGGCGAACTTCCGATTTATATCGACTATCACGATAAAGAATGGGGTAAGCCACAATTTGATAGCCAAAAACTGTTTGAGAAAATCTGTTTAGAAGGACAGCAGGCGGGGCTTTCCTGGATTACCGTATTGAAAAAACGTGAAGCCTATCGGGTAGCATTCCATCAATTTGATCCTATTAAAGTTGCGCAAATGACCGAGCAAGATATTGATCGTTGTATGGAAAATACCAAACTTATCCGTCATCGAGCAAAACTGGAAGCCATTGTGAAAAATGCCCAAGCCTATTTAGTCATGGAAAAGTGCGGTGAAAATTTCAGTGATTTTGTGTGGTCGTTCGTGAATCATCAACCGATTATCAATGATGTACCGGATATTTCTGTAATACCTGCCAGAACTGAAACCTCAAAAGCAATGTCAAAAGCATTGAAGAAACGTGGTTTTGTCTTTGTTGGGGAAACGACGTGTTATGCCTTTATGCAATCTATGGGGTTAGTCAATGACCATATAAATGGCTGTTGTTGTAAATGATATTCCAGTATAATCCCCCTAATTTCATCTGAATAAGAACTGAATTATGAATAAAAAATATACCTTAATTTCAATCTCAATTCTGACCGCACTTTATAGTCAACAAAGTTTGGCCGATCTGCATTCTCAATGTCTGCTTGGTGTGCCTCACTTTACTGGAGAAGTTGTGAAAGGTGATGTCAATAATTTGCCGGTTTATATTGAAGCAGATAAAGCAGAGATTAATCAGCCAACTCAGGCAATTTATCAAGGCAATGTGGATTTGAAACAAGGAAACCGCCATCTGGTCGGAAATTCAGTTGAAGTTAAACAAACAGGGGAAGGCAAACAAGCACAACGTTGGGCTTATTTACGTGGTGGATTTGATTATAAAGACAATCAAATCAATCTATTAGGTAATGATGCGAGTTTTAATTTAGATAGCAAAAATGGTAACGTAACCGATGCAGACTACCAACTTGTAGGACGTCAAGGTCGTGGTAAAGCTCAAGAAATCGAGTTAGGTGATAATTACCGTTTAATGAAAAATGCGACATTTACCTCTTGTTTACCCGATGATAATGCTTGGGCGGTAGATGCCTCTGAGATTCGTCAGCACATTAAAGAAGAATATGCCGAATTTTGGCATGCGCGTTTTAAAGTGTTAGGTGTGCCAGTGTTCTATACCCCTTATCTACAATTACCGATTGGTGATCGCCGCCGTTCAGGTTTATTAATGCCAACTGTCGGCCATTCTAGCCGCGATGGTTATTGGTATAAACAACCGATTTATTGGAATATTGCACCAAATTACGATGCGACGATTGCACCAAAATATATGTCACGCCGTGGCTGGCAATTAAATGGTGAGTTCCGTTATTTAACACCCGTTGGTGAAGGTAAATTTGCAGGTGAATATTTAGGACGTGATCGTTATGATAAATACACTAGTGATAGCCGTAAGCGTCATTTATTCTATTGGAATCACAGTTCTTCTTTTCTTGAAAACTGGCGTTTAAATGTTGATTACACCAAAGTCAGTGATAAACAATATTTCACCGATTTTGATTCTGATTATGGAGACAGTACTGATGGTTATGCGAATCAATATGCACGTATTGCGTACTATCAACCAAACTATAATTTAGCCATTTCCGCACGTCAGTTCCAAATCTTTGACGAAGTGGATATAGGTCCTTACCGAGCCATGCCACAAATCGATTTCAATTATTATAGAAATGATTTAGCAAATGGTTGGTTAGATTTTAAATTATTCTCACAAGCCGCACGTTTTGATAATGACAGCGCATTAATGCCAACGGCTTGGCGTTTCCATACTGAGCCGAGTTTGACGACAGTAATGTCAAATAAATACGGAAACTTGAACATTGAAACCAAACTTTATGCAACGCATTACAATCAGAAGAAAGGCTCTTCTTCTTCTGCTGCAGAAGAGGTACAAAAATCCGTAAATCGTGTATTGCCACAATTAAAAGTAGACTTACAAACAGTTTTAGCCACCAACAAAACTTTATTTGATGGCTATACACAAACACTGGAACCACACGCACAATACTTATATCGACCATATAAGGATCAAAGCAATATTGGCTCCAAGTTAGTTAATGACTATCTTGGCTTTGGTTATGACTCCGCTTTAGTTCAGCAAGATTATTATTCATTATTCCGCGATCGTCGTTATAGTGGTTTAGACCGTATTTCATCTGCAAACCAGGTGACAGTGGGGGGAACAAGCCGTTTTTATGATAAAAATGCCGATGAGCGTTTTAATTTCTCAGCAGGGCAAATTTATTATTTAACCGCGTCCAGAATCGATGATAATCCAAGTAATCGTACACCAAAATCCTCTTCTTCTTGGGCATTGGAATCTAACTGGAAAATTAGTAATAAATGGAATTGGCGCGGTAGCTACCAATATGATACGTTGCTAGATAAAGCATCATTGGCAAATAGCAGTTTGGAATTTAACCCGATGAAGAACAATCTGATTCAGTTAAATTATCGCTACGCAAGTAAAGAGTATATCAACCAAAACTTAGGTGCGTCTGCTAACCGTTACCAACAAGATATTAAACAGGTTGGTGTCGTAGCTGCATGGGAAGTCTCAGATAATTGGGCAGTTGTCGGAAAATACTATCAAGATATTGCATTGAAAAAACCAGTTGAGCAATATGTGGGGGTACAATATAACTCGTGCTGTTGGTCTTTAGGTGTTGGTGCAAGACGTTATGTAACGAGCCGTCAGAATCAACGTAACGATCAGGTGGTTTATGATAACAGTGTTGGCGTTACCTTTGAATTACGTGGCTTGGGTGAAAATGACCACCAAAGTGGTATCGAAGATATGCTGAAGAAAGGTAAACTTCCTTATATTCAAGCGTTTAGCTTATAGTTAAATGAATAAAGGCTACCGAAAGGTAGCCTTTTTGTTTAGAAGTGCGGTTAAAAAAGACGACGATTTTTGACCGCACTTTGCTTATTTTTTTCGTTTTGCTCGAGGGTGGGCTTGATCATACACTTCAGCAAGATGTTGGAAATTTAAATGCGTATAAATTTGCGTGGTGGACAAATTGCTGTGCCCTAAAAGCTCCTGGACAGCCCGCAAATCCGAACTTGCTTCCAGCATGTGAGTGGCAAACGAGTGACGTAGTTTATGTGGATTGAGATGGCTGTTTAATCCTTGGCGAATGCCCCAGGTTTCCATTCGTTTTTGAATAGAACGATGAGTAAGGCGATTTCCCTGTTGGCTCACAAAAAGCGCTTCATCTTTAGGATTAAATAAAGGGCGTACCTTCAACCATTGCTGAATTGCATGAGAAGCATAACGTCCAAAAGGCACAATACGTTCTTTGTTTCCTTTACCAATCACTCTGACTTCACGTACACGCGTGTTAATACTATTGAGGTTTAATCCTTGTAATTCAGATAAGCGAAGCCCTGAGCTATACATCAATTCCATCATCGCTTGATCACGCAAATCAATAGGATCTTTGCTGTCATTTGAAAGCAATTTTTGGACTTGTTCAGCATCAATATTTTTTGGTAAATGTTTGCCTTGTTTCGGCGCTGAAATACCCGTTGCCGGATTCACTTTCATTTGACCTTGTTGCACAAGATAGCTGAAGAACTGACGAAGAGCAGACAAACGTAATGCTAAGCTCTTTTCTTTTAAACCTTGCTTACGGCTTTCCGCCAAAATAAGACGAACCACACTAGGATTCACTTGCTGCCAGTGCTGAATACCTTTTTCAGCCAAAATCGCTAAAATCGCATCCAGTTGATGTTGATAATTAGTGAGCGTATGTGGGCTTACTTGGCGTTCAATTCGCAAGTAATCCCAATATTGATTGAGGAGTGTATGCATTAGAGAGTTAATTCAAACAAACTTTTTTTCGTGTTAAGTTTAAATCCTTCACGTTCTAAAATATTCTGTTGCGCTTGACTCAATTCCGCCACTAAACGGTTAGATTGTGTATAACGGACAAACTCTTTTGCTTTAGAAATAAGGGCTGCATAAATCTCGGCTTGATGTTTATCTTCTTTTACAAAAATATCGGTTAATTGCCAATAGCGTTGTAGTTGTAAAGAGGATAAGCGAGGATAAAGTTGAATAAAACCAATCGCCTGTGAGTTTTCGTTTACAGCAACAAAAAACATGCTTTCATTAAAACGTATACGATTCGTTAAAAAGGTTAAAGTGCGGTCAGGATTTTCACTCATTCCGTTGGCAAGTCGATAGGCTTCAAAGAGTGGAGCAAGCACTTCTATATTCCATTGTTCGGCTTTGAAAATTTTCATTGTTACCAGACCTATTTTCCGTTTATTTATAAAATTATTTATTTTTTTATCGGTTCCGTACAGTAGATTGTAGCTTTTTAGCACAAAATAATCATCATTTCCCCAAAAAAATTTTCAAAATGTGATTTTGCACAAAGAAATCTGCCCAAAGTTTGGTATAGTAAACACACTTTTTATTTATTCAATATGGAGAAACAAAAATGGCACGTCGTCCTTTAGTGATGGGTAACTGGAAATTAAACGGTTCCAAAGCGTTCACCAAAGAATTAATCGAAGGATTAAAAGCAGAATTACATGATGTAACAGGTTGTGATGTGGCAATTGCCCCACCAGTGATGTATTTAGGTACAGCTGAAGCAGCACTTTCTGGTTGTGGTTGCAGCTGCGGCGGTAAAAGTGTGATTCAGTTAGGTGCACAAAACGTAGATATCAATGTGAAAGGTGCATTTACTGGTGATATTTCTAGCGAAATGTTAAAAGATTTTGGTGCAAAATATATCATTATCGGTCACTCTGAGCGTCGTACTTACCACAAAGAAAGCGACGAATTCGTAGCGAAAAAATTTGGCGCATTAAAAGAAGCAGGTTTAGTGCCTGTATTATGTATCGGTGAAACTGAAGCTGAAAACGAAGCAGGTAAAACTGAAGAAGTATGTGCACGTCAAATTGATGCAGTCATCAATGCATTAGGTGTAGAAGCATTTAATGGTGCAGTGATTGCTTACGAACCAATTTGGGCAATCGGCACTGGTAAATCAGCGACTCCAGCACAAGCACAAGCTGTTCATGCATTTATCCGTGGCCACATCGCAGCAAAATCACAAGCTGTAGCAGATCAAGTAATCATTCAATACGGTGGTTCGGTAAATGACGCTAATGCAGCAGAATTATTCACGCAACCGGATATCGATGGTGCATTAGTTGGAGGTGCTTCACTTAAAGCGCCTGCATTTGCGGTAATTGTAAAAGCAGCGGCAGCAGCGAAAAACTAATTTTTCTTGCCTTAAAAAATAAAAAAGTGCGGTCAATTTTAACCGCACTTTTTGTTTTTGATTAATGTTGATTGCGTTCCCATAAATCAGCATATTTCACAAAGGTGGAGTGGGCCGAAAGTACCGCAAGCAGAAAACCTTGTTTTCCATCTAAGAAGCCTGCTTTTAAAATGTACATTTTGATAAAACAGCCAATCGCATGGCTTATTCCTTGCCGCAATGTTGCTTTTTTTCCTTTGGCTTGGCGTTGATCTGCCCAAGCTTTGGCGTAGCCCGCGGATTTCACCAAATAGTGATGAATGCTTTTATAAGTGAAATGCTCCAGATCCCCAGTTAATTTCTGTACTTTCGTGTAGTCAGGATAAACCACTTTTTCATGTACCAGAGAATCATTATATCCTGCATAATTTGTGCGATATAAACGCACCACATAATCTGGATACCAACCTGAATGGCGAATTTCGCGTCCAAATACTTCACTCACACGAGGAATATCATAAACCGTATTTGGCGTATCTTGTTGAACCGCTTGTTGAATGGATTCACGCAATTTTGGTGTGACACGTTCATCGGCATCTAGCCACAAAACATAATCACAGGTAACATATTGTTGTGCACGTTGGCGTTGTTTGCCAAAACCTGGCCAATCAGGGTGCGAATAAAATTTTGCACCATATTGTTCCGCGATTTCTTGCGTGTTATCAGTACTGCCTGAATCGACAATAATGATTTCATCTACCCAATCTTTTACAGTATCAAGACATTGAGCAAGATCTGCCGCTTCATTTTTGACAATCATGGCAACGCTAATTGTTGGCATATTTTGATCCTTTTTTTGCTATACTAGCCGAAGTTTTTGTAAGTATAACCGAATTTATTTTATGTGGCGTTTTTTTTATACCTGCCTGATGTATCTAATTCAGCCTTTTGTGCTGCTATTCATGTTACTACGAAGTCTCAAAGCTCCGAATTATCGCAAGCGTTTAGGTGAGCGATATGGCATTTATGCGAATCTTGCTAAGCCTACACAAGATGGGATCGTCATTCATGCAGCATCAGTCGGTGAAGTGATTGCTGCTACGCCGCTAGTAAAACGTATTCAGAAGGAATACCCGAATTTACCAATCACATTTACAACGGTCACGCCAACAGGCTCTGAACGCGTAAAAGCCGCCTTTGGGGAAACTGTGACGCATTGTTATTTGCCTTACGATTTACCTAGTGTTATCAATCGTTTTATTGATTTTATTCAGCCTAAAGTATTCATTGTCATTGAAACGGAACTTTGGCCAAATTTGATTGATTGTTTGGCTCATCGAAATATTCCTTTCATTGTCGCCAATGCACGCCTTTCTGCACGTTCAGCGAGACGCTATGGCAAAGTCAAACAACATCTACAACGAATGTTTTCTCAAATCAGCTTGATTGCGCCACAAGATAGTATCAGTGGAAAGCGTTATTTAGAGTTAGGTTATGAGAAAGATCGTCTGCAATTAACTGGCAATATTAAATATGATCTTGTGGTCAGTGACGAATTACTCAAAGACATTGCAACACTTCATGAGAGCTGGGCGAAAGATCGTCAGATTTGGATTGCCGCCAGTACGCACGAAGGGGAAGAAGAACTCATTTTACAAGCGCATCATTTGTTATTAAAAAAACATCCGAATTTGCTGTTATTGCTAGTGCCTCGTCATCCAGAACGTTTTAATCCTGTGGCGGATTTAATTGAAAAAGCCAACTTTAACTTTATTCGTCGTTCAACGGGGGAGATTCCTTCAGAAAATACCCAAGTGATTCTTGGTGATACCATGGGCGAGTTGATGTTGATGTATGGTATTTCAGATATTGCGTTTGTCGGCGGAAGTTTGGTCAAACATGGGGGACATAATCCTCTAGAGCCTTTGGCGTTTAAATTACCCGTTGTGAGTGGAAAGCATACCTTCAATTTCCCTGAAGTTTTTACTTCGCTCTTAGAAGTGCAAGGTGTATTGCAAATCAACTCCACCGAAAAAGCATTATCAGAGATTATTGATAAATTATTGAATTCGAAAGGGGCACGTCAACGTTTAGGCAATGCAGGTTACGAGGTATTAATCGAAAATCGTGGCGCATTACAGCGTCTTTTAGATTTGCTTCATCCTTATTTAACCCATATTTCGGAGAACAATAAATGACAAACGTAATTTACCCTGGCACGTTTGACCCGATTACCAACGGGCATTTAGATATCATTGCGCGAAGTGCGGCCATTTTCCCGAAAGTTTTTGTCGCGGTTGCGAATAGTCCGAGCAAAAAGCCATTGTTCTCATTAGAAGAACGCGTTGAGCTCGTGCGTCAATCGGTCGATCATTTACCCAATGTGGAAGTATTTGGATTCTCTGATTTATTGGCAAATGAAATCAAAGCGAAAAAGATTACCGCCATTATTCGTGGCGTGCGTACAACGACGGACTTCGAATATGAATTACAACTGGCCGCGTTAAACCGTTTATTAACCGATGGTGTGGATAGTTTGTTTTTCCCACCAACAGAAAAATGGGCGTTTGTGTCTTCCACGATTGTACGAGAAATTTATTTACATCATGGCGATGTGAAAGAACTGGTGCCGGAAGCCGTCTATTTAGCCTTAAAAGCACGTCGTGAATGAAAAAAACACTTCTGATTTTAACCGCACTTTTAGCGTTAACTGGTTGTGGTACGGTGGTGAAATTAATCGACCCATCGGAGAAATACACACCTTACGCGGGTGCGGCTTATGATTTAGAGATGGCACAAAAATGGGGCTTACCTATTTTAGATTTGCCACTGTCATTTTTATTAGATACCGCATTATTGCCTTATGCGTGGTCAAATTAATTTGCATTAAGATATGAAACTCAATCCTCAACAACAACAGGCTGTCGAATATGTCAGTGGACCTTGCTTGGTGCTAGCTGGTGCTGGCTCGGGCAAAACTCGCGTGATCATCAATAAGATTGCTCATTTGATTGAACACTGTGGTTATTTACCTAAACAGATCGCTGCCGTGACCTTTACCAACAAAGCCGCTCGTGAAATGAAAGAGCGTGTAGCCCATTCCATTGGTAAAGAAAAATCCAAAGGATTGATTGTTTCCACTTTCCATACCTTAGGTTTCGACATTATCAAACGGGAATATAAAGCTTTAGGCTTTAAATCGAATATGACCTTGTTTGATGAGCACGATCAACTTGCTTTACTCAAAGAACTGACGGCAGATGTGCTCCAGGAAGATAAAGACTTATTACGTGAATTAATTTCCGTTATTTCCAACTGGAAGAATGATTTGGTTTCGCCAAAACAGGCTTATGCCTTAGCAAAAGATGCCAAATATCAAACCTTTGCAAAATGTTATGAGCGTTATGCGGCGCAAATTCGTGCTTACAATGCGTTGGATTTTGATGATTTGATTATGTTGCCGACCTTACTCTTCAAACAGAACGAAGAAGTGCGGTCAAAATGGCAGGAGAAAATTCGCTATCTGTTGGTGGATGAATATCAAGATACTAATACCAGCCAATATGAACTCATCAAATTACTCGTTGGCGAGAGAGCTTGCTTTACCGTAGTGGGTGATGACGACCAATCCATTTATTCTTGGCGAGGCGCTCGTCCACAAAATATGGTGCGCTTACGTGATGATTTTCCGCGTTTGCAAGTCATCAAATTAGAACAAAATTATCGTTCCACTCATCGTATTTTGCATTGTGCCAACATTTTGATTGATAACAACGAGCACGTATTCGACAAAAAGCTGTTTTCCAACTTGGGCGAAGGTGAAAAACTGCAAGTCATTGAAGCGAAAAATGAAGAGCATGAAGCAGAACGGATTGTAGCGGAATTGATTGCCCATCGTTTTAGCCGTAAAACCAAATTCAAGGATTATGCGATTTTGTATCGGGGGAATCATCAATCGCGTCTATTGGAAAAAGTGCTGATGCAAAACCGCATTCCGTACAAAATTTCTGGCGGGACGTCTTTTTTCTCTCGAGCTGAAATTAAGGACATGATGGCCTACTTGCGTTTGTTGGTGAATCAAGACGATGATGCAGCCTTTTTGCGTATTGTGAATACACCGAAACGGGAAATTGGTACTGCAACATTGCAAAAACTAGGCGAGTTGGCACAGGAAAAACATATCAGTTTATTTGAGGCGATTTTTGAGTTTGAGCTCATGCAACGTGTTACACCAAAAGCCTATGATGCATTGCAAAAATTTGGTCGTTGGATTGTGGAGTTGAACGATCAAAGTTTACGTTCCGATCCTGAAACGGCTGTGCGTTCTTTACTTTCTTCATTGCATTACGAAGAATATTTGTATGAGTATGCCACCAGTCCGAAAGCTGCTGAAATGCAGAGTAAAAATGTGGCAACCTTGTTTAGCTGGGTAGAGGATATGCTCAAAGGCGATGAGGTGAATGAGCCGATGAATTTAAATCAAGTGGTCACTCGTTTAACCTTGCGCGATATGATGGAGCGAGGCGAAGATGGTGACGAGAGTGATCAAGTGCAATTAATGACATTGCATGCCTCCAAAGGCTTAGAGTTTCCCCATGTGTATTTAATCGGTATGGAAGAGGGGATTTTGCCTCATCAAACCAGTATTGATGAAGATAATGTAGAGGAAGAGCGCCGTCTAGCCTATGTGGGCATTACGCGAGCACAACAAACGCTGACTTTTTCTCTTTGTCGTGAACGACGTCAGTTTGGCGAGTTGATTCGACCAGAACCGAGTCGTTTCTTGGCAGAGTTACCACAAGATGATGTGCAATGGGAAAAAGATAAGCCCAAATTAACGGTAGAACAGAAGCAACAACAAACATCGAGTCAGCTCGATCGTCTGCGGGCAATTTTAAAAGGCTAGAGATGATTTACGTTAAAGTGCGGTGGGAAATTTATTTGTTTTTTCAACCGCACTTTATTTATGCAAAATGTAGATAAATCAAGCAACCAAAACGGCTTTTACAAAAAATGATTTGACTTATTTTCAAAAAAACGTATTATACCGCCCACAAACCGATTGTGGTGAGATGGCCGAGTAGGCTGAAGGCGCTCCCCTGCTAAGGGAGTATGGGGTCAAAAACTCCATCGAGGGTTCGAATCCCTCTCTCACCGCCATTTGTTTTTAGTTTTATTATTCTGCACCCGTAGCTCAGCTGGATAGAGTACTCGGCTACGAACCGAGCGGTCAGAGGTTCGAATCCTCTCGGGTGCGCCATTTTAAATCGACTCTATCAGTTAAAATGGTCACGAAGAATAAAACATCACTACGCACCCGTAGCTCAGCTGGATAGAGTACTCGGCTACGAACCGAGCGGTCAAAGGTTCGAATCCTTTCGGGTGCGCCATCTTCTCTCTTCAAATTTTTCTTTTTATCAAAAACAATTAACGCTTTATTTAGTTATTTTTCTCGATCATCAATAGTTTTTAACAAATAATTTCCGTGTATGTCTGTGACACTTCTAAAACCGACATTCGTGATTTTATAAGGAAAATTTGTTTTGTACTCGACGTTATCGTGGTGATGTCCATGGAAAACGTGTCTTACCCCTAATTTTTCAGCAAGTTGATTAATCACACGAAATCCCATTGGATGGGGCTTCGGTGCCTCATGGCAAATTAGAATATCGGCTTGCTCGTTTTCAATGGATTCGATATCAGAAGGGAAAATAGATGTGCGATGACGCAATGGTACACCGCCACGCCAAATTTTTTCTTGTGGGCTATATTGGCAATAGTGGATAGGATCAAAATACATCGGTTTATTGGGCGGCATCCAGATTTGTCCTCGGAATACGCCACCTAAGCCAGCAATACGTTGACCTTGGATTTCAACAACACGATTATGCAAATTACGCGATTTCCAATGTGTCCCCCAAATCGCCTCAAATGCGGCGACGGTTTTGCTATCGTGGTTGCCGTGAATAAACCAAATATCACAATATTTTGCGAGTTTATCTAATTCATCAGACGAAGAAAGCTGCAAGTCACCCAAAATAATCAGGGCAACGTTGTCATTTTCTTGCACGAAAGGATAAAGATGTTCATAACTTCCGTGCGGATCGCCTGCGAATAAAATCATGTTATTTCTCGTTGGTCAATGTGCGTTTAGTATGCTGTAAACCTTCAAGTTCTTCATCATTTAACACTTTTTCCACAACAGATTTCACTTGGTTATAACGGTCTAAATAACTTGGTGATTCAATTTCAATGTAAGGCACTTTGTATTTATCTAACAATTTCTTCAATAATTGTTGGAATTGTTGACGTTGTTTTTGGCTGCCTAGACTACGTAAGCCATCATCCACCCATTTTGTGTTGTTTTTCAATAAAATGGTGACATCAAATGGGTATTCTTTGATCATAGAATCTAAGAATGGATGTGCCTTTCCTTCGTATTGAATACAAAAAGCTTGCGTGGTAATGAAGTCGGTATCAATAATCGCCACTTTATGGGCGTGACGTACGGCATAATCAATATAGCGTTGATGACCTAATGCCATTTGTGGATAGTCAGAATATTGCATGGCTTGCTCATCGCCACCTAATTTTTCGAAGACATATTCCCGACCATATTCCCATGCAGAAGTAGTATTAAATACGGCAGCCAGTTTGCTGACTAACACACTTTTACCACTACTTTCGCCACCCAAAATGGCAATGGTTTTCGCAAAGAACGGACGGACTTCTTTCGGAATGAATTTCCAATATTGGAAAGGCGTAGTACGAATTTTCGTTGCAGATACGTTAAAGAAAGAGCGGTCAGGATCCACTAAAGAAACTTCGAGACCCAAGTATTTTTCATATGGCGCTTTATCTTGTGGCTCACTACTAAATACCATCGTCGGGGTAAATTGTTTTTCTTCAAATAGATTTTTTACCGCTTCACTCCAAGCTTGCCAACCATTCGGATAACTTGGAATGCCATCCTCAACTAAATGATGAATGAAAATTTGATTTTTTTGATATTTAAAGATTTGCTGCATCCAGCGAAGACGATCTTGTACCGTCGGCATACGCTTCATTTTACTATCATAAAACAGCTTTAAATCGCGTTCGGTATCGCTACAGACAATTACGTGAAGTTCATCCACTTTACTGAATGCTTCATAAATCATATTAATATGGCCGGTATGAACTGGGTAGAATTTCCCAAAAATCACACCCACTTTTTTATCGTGTTTGTTCGACATAATGTATCCTTCGCTAAATCGCCATTGCATAGTGGCAGTATAGCCCTATTTTATGCAATCTTTGTGCAAATAAAAACATTTTTCATTGAATGATTTTTTACCGCGACATTTTGCGTTATACTACGACCTGCATTCTCAGGGCAGGGTGAAATTCCCTACCGGTGGTAACAGCCCACGAGCACTTAAAAGTGCGGTCAATTTTGATTAAGTTTTTACAAAATTGTTTCGCTTTTTCCTTTTAAGGTTAGCAGATTTGGTGAAATTCCAAAGCCGACAGTATAGTCTGGATGAAAGAGAATAAAACGGATTGGGTTCCCAATTCCGTCCTATTTATTTCCATTTCTCAGCCCTGATTCTGGTTAATTTTAACGTAACAACAAAGGAAATTACGATGAATCAGTCAATTTTATCTGCATTTGGTGCGACCGGCGAAGAACGGGTAATTAATGCACTGAACGCATTCAAACAAGGTAATGGCGTATTAGTATTGGATGATGAAGATCGCGAAAATGAGGGCGATTTAATTTTCCCTGCAGAAACGATTACGCCAGAACAAATGGCAAAACTTATTCGTTATGGCAGCGGTATCGTGTGTTTATGTATCACCGATGAACAATGCAAACAACTTGATTTGCCACCGATGGTTGAGCATAACAATAGCGTGAACAAAACCGCGTTTACCGTGACGATTGAAGCGGCAGAAGGTGTGTCAACTGGTGTATCGGCACAAGATCGTGTCACCACAATCAAAGCGGCAATTGCAGATCATGCAAAACCGGCAGATCTTCACCGTCCTGGACATGTTTTCCCATTACGAGCGGCAGAAGGCGGCGTTTTAGCACGTCGAGGTCATACTGAAGCGTCCGTTGATTTAGCACGTTTAAGTGGTTTTAAACCGGCGGGTGTGATTTGTGAAATCACAAATGATGATGGCACTATGGCTCGTGCACCAGAAATTATCGAATTTGCGAAAAAATTTGGTTATGCGGTGTTAACAATCGAAGATTTAGTGGCATATCGTCAAAAACATCATTGCTAATTAAATTCTCAGAAAACAAAAGTGCGGTTAGAAAATCTCTTAAATTCTGACCGCACTTTGTATTTTAGGCTTAATTGGTTTCCACAAAGCTTAATGCCGTTTCAACCACTTCAATGCCCGCACCTTGCTTAAAGGCATTTTCACTTAAATAGCGTCGCCATTGTCTTGCCCCTTTGCAGTTTTGGAATACACCGAGCATATGTCGAACGATATGATTTAAATAAACGCCTTGGCTCAGTTGTTTTTCAATATAAGGGAACATGGCTTCCACCGCTTGTCTTGGTGTGACGATATCCGCATTGGCATCAAAAAGCATTTGATCAACATAGCCCAACAGTGATGGATTTTGATAAGCCTCACGCCCAACCATCACGCCATCCACAAATTGCAAATGATGTTTCATTTCTTCGATGGTTTTAATGCCGCCATTAATTGCAATGGTCAACTGCGGGAAGTCTTTTTTCAATTGATAAACACGATCATAATCCAAAGGGGGAATCTCGCGATTCTCTTTTGGACTTAATCCTGAAAGCCAGGCTTTTCGTGCATGAACAATAAATTCTTGGCAGCCTGCATGATGGACTTTTTCGATAAAATTGCAGAGAAATTCATAGCTATCCAAATCATCAATGCCGATACGCGTTTTCACGGTGACAGGAATATTCACGACACGTTGCATTTCTGCAATACATTCTGCTACTAAATCTGCTTTTGCCATTAAGCAAGCACCAAACATACCATTTTGCACGCGATCGGAAGGGCAACCCACATTCAGATTAATTTCATGATAGCCTCTTTCTTTGGCTAATTTGGCACAATGTTTAAGCTGTGCTGGATCGCTTCCGCCAAGTTGTAAGGCAACCGGGTTTTCTTGCAAATCAAAATCTAAATGATCGTATTTCGCATGAATAATGGCGGGAGCTGTAACCATTTCGGTATAAAGCAACGCATTTTTACTAAATTGACGATGAAAATAGCGACAATGGCGTGTCGTCCAATCTAACATTGGCGCAACGGAAAAGCGTCCACGATAAAAGTGCGGTTGGTTTTCTGACATATTTTATTTCTCTTGAATCTCGTTACGGCGAAGATCTTCTGCTTGTTGTTCCTGCATTCGTTGACGGAAACGTCCAGCCGCAAAGTGGTAAAAAGGTTTTGGACTAAATTGGCGCGAAATTATGGAGGCAATGATACTGGAAATCAATAGCCAAATCAGCACAGGTTGAGCCCCCGTCATTTCCATCACTACTACGCTTGCTGTCACCGGGGATTGTGTTCCGCCGGCTAAAAAGGCCGCCATACATAAAATGACGAGGAAACGTTGATCAACCATGCCATTGCTGATTTCCCATAACATGGTGCCAATGCCTGCACCGGTAGTGAGGGATGGCGTAAAAATTCCACCTGCGATACCATTCCAATACGTCGTAACCGTTGCGAAGAGTTTGAGTATCCCCACTTCAGGTGAAACAAGTTGCCCTTCTAACGCCCTGGCGACCACATCATAACCTGTTCCATAGGTTTGTCCTTCGCTGTAGGTACCCATAGCCGCAAGCACTAAACCAAGTAATAAGGCAATATAAATAGGGTGTTTACGGATCCAGTCACGCCATTTGATTGGAGAAAGTCCCGAGAGTCCTTTGGCAAGGAGTCGTCCAAATATACCGCCCAGTACACCACAGACTACGCCACAAATTGCAAGCCAAAGATATAAATAAGGAATATTGGTCGCACCTTTATAGGCTGGAAAGTAAGGGCTATTGCCTTGAATCGCCACTAAAATAAAACCGGCTGCTAATACACCAAGCAATACTCGGCGTTCCCAGCGTAACATCACGCCTCGACCTAATTCTTCAATGGCAAAAATTACCCCAGCTAAAGGCGCATTAAATGCGGCAGCAAGACCACCAGCTGCACCTGTTGCGATGAGTTCATTTGTACTTAATCCACGGAAAGCAAAGTTATATTTACGACAGAAATTTCCCCAAGCTAGCATGACTGCAGCACCCACTTGAACAGAAGGGCCTTCTCGTCCAACAGACGCACCGATAACCATTGCAAAGAAAGTAAGTGGAATTTTCCAAATAGTTTGGCGAAATTTAACCAGTTTTGTTTTATAACCATTATAAGGAAGATTAATGGAGGCAATCACTTGTGGAATACCGCTGCCGCCAACATAAGGTGTGTATTTGGCGGTAAACCAGGTGAGAAAAGCAAGACCAAGCGGTAAAACAATCCAAACGGCGAGAGGGTATTTGGCAGACCAATAGGCATTAAATTCAAGTCCGATATCGGCTAGCTTGGCAAATCCAAAGGAAACAAGGGCAACAAATGTCGCACCAATCAGTAAACATACGAATTCGAGTGTTTTATGAGAGATACGATGCGTTTGTCGAAGTTTTTTGTGATAGAAATAACGTAAATGAAAAATGAATGAACGTAACATAATGATTGCCAACAAAATAATTCTGCTTGAAATTATAAAACCCTAGTTTCAGGCAGGCAATTGATTTGGAAAAGAGAGGTAAAACTAAATGAATTAAATATCTTGAAGATAATGTATGAAATGTAAAGATGGGATGGAATAAATTATTTTAAAATCATATAATTGTAGAAGATCTCTTAAGCTAAGTCAGAATTCACTACACTTAGATCAATAATTATAAGGATTCTATTATGAAAAAAATACTATTTATCTCTATGTTTAGCTGTTTCCTAACTTGTACTGAAGTACAAGCATCTATAGCAAATTCCACCAGTTCGAGTAGTCAATTTAATCAAATTTCTACTAATTTAAGTAATGAAGAATTTGGTAAGCATATCCTCAAAAAAGTTTATCCGAGAGCTGTATACGATAAATGGAGTAAATCTTGGGAAGATGATGATTTTTTTATTGATTATGATTTAAAAGATATTCAAACCAGTGAAGGAGAAAAGCGTTATTTTGCACTGAATTATGGAACTGCAGGATATAATGAGGAGCTGTATTTATACATTTTCAAAAAGTCATTAGATGAATGGGTTTTAGAAAATCAGGAATATATGAATTCTGAAAACTTTGAGCAAAAACCATTATTTAAAAATAAAAATATAGAGCTTCTTGGTAAAGCATCGGTCGTTAAGCTAGGAAAGGATACACTGGGTTTTCAATTAGACGGCCGTGATGGAGGGAGTGGCGGTGAGAAAGGTGATATTAGTTGGATTTACCCCGTAGGTAATAAAATGAAAATGGTGGCTGGGTGTCATTATGAAGAGTGGCGTTTTGGGCCTCTCGGCGTTGAATGCGAGCCTAAAATTAATTCAAGCCTAAAACCAACAGAGGCATATTATCCGATCGAATTGAATTATAAGCTTGTGAAATATAAGCTTAATGATAAGGTTCAGAGTGGATCAGAAGAATGGGATATAAAGAGCATAGGTAACAAGAAAGGTAAGGTAGTCATTTTATTTAATCCACAAACTCAAACTTATGAACTACCAGCAGGCTTTGAAAAAATTAGTACGAATGCGGAACAACTATGGAAGTACTTTAATAAAATAACAGACTCTAAGCAAAAGCAAGTGGATTGATTTTTAATCCTCAAGCCTTAACGATATCTAATGAAAGAGGCTGTTAAGCACAAAGAATGCAATGCTTGACATTTTTCCATGAACTCTTTAAAATTCAGCGTCTATTTCTTCTGTCTATTGGATGGAGAGATAGATTTTGTAACAAACATTCTATTATGAATAACATTTAAACTGGAGCTTTTTTAATGGCAACTATCAACCAGCTAGTACGCAAACCGCGTGTGAAAAAGGTTGTAAAAAGTAACGTTCCTGCATTAGAGGCTTGCCCGCAGAAACGTGGTGTGTGCACTCGTGTATACACAACTACACCTAAAAAACCGAACTCAGCATTACGTAAAGTATGTCGTATTCGTTTAACTAATGGCTTTGAAGTAACTTCTTACATCGGCGGCGAAGGTCACAACCTTCAAGAGCACAGTGTTGTGCTTATCCGTGGTGGTCGTGTTAAAGACTTACCAGGTGTGCGTTACCACACTGTACGCGGCGCATTAGACTGTGCAGGCGTTAAAGATCGTAAACAAGGTCGTTCTAAATACGGCGTTAAACGTCCTAAAGCTTAATGGATCTCCGTTAAGTAAGGCCAAACGTCTAAATTAGTAAAAATTTAAATCAGAAACTCCAGTATCACATTAGCTCACTTTAAAGTGCGGTTAATTTTTATAGAGTTTTGGATATCCTGAAGATTAAATATACGGAGAAATTCGCAATGCCACGTCGTCGTAGTGTTGAACCACGCAAGATTCTTCCAGATCCGAAGTTCGGTTCAGAGTTACTTGCAAAATTTATTAATGTATTAATGGTAGACGGTAAAAAATCCGTTGCTGAAACCATCGTTTACGGTGCGTTAGACAAACTTGCAGAACGCACAGGTAAAGAACCTTTAGAAGCATTTGAAATTGCACTTGAAAACGTTCGCCCAACTGTTGAGGTTAAATCTCGTCGTGTTGGTGGTTCTACTTACCAAGTACCAGTTGAAGTACGTCCAGTTCGTCGTAACGCATTAGGTATGCGTTGGATCGTTGAAGCTGCACGTAAACGCGGTGATAAATCAATGGCTTTACGTCTTGCAAATGAATTATCTGATGCATCAGATAACAAAGGCGCAGCAGTGAAAAAACGTGAAGATGTTCACCGTATGGCTGAAGCTAACAAAGCATTTGCTCACTTCCGTTGGTAATACGCTTTTAAAATTTAAGGGCTTCATCCTCGATGAAGCCTTACCCTTATATAAACAGATATTAAACTTAACAAGGTTATAATAATGGCTCGTACAACCCCTATTGAAAGATATCGTAATATCGGTATTAGTGCGCACATTGATGCTGGTAAAACTACTACCACTGAACGTATCTTATTCTACACCGGTGTAAGTCACAAAATTGGTGAAGTACACGATGGTGCAGCAACAATGGACTGGATGGAACAGGAACAAGAGCGTGGTATTACCATTACCTCTGCGGCAACTACCGCATTCTGGTCTGGTATGTCACAACAGTTCCCACAACACCGTATCAACGTTATCGATACCCCGGGACACGTAGACTTTACTGTTGAAGTAGAACGTTCTATGCGTGTTCTTGATGGTGCCGTAATGGTTTACTGTGCGGTTGGTGGTGTTCAACCTCAGTCTGAAACTGTATGGCGTCAAGCTAACAAATATGAAGTTCCACGTATTGCGTTCGTAAACAAAATGGACCGTACAGGTGCTAACTTCTTACGTGTTGTTGATCAACTTAAAACTCGTTTAGGTGCTAACGCTGTTCCTCTTCAACTTCCAATCGGTGCAGAAGAAAACTTCACTGGTGTTGTTGATTTGATCAAAATGAAAGCGATCAACTGGAACGAAGCTGACCAAGGTATGACCTTCACTTATGAAGATATTCCAGCAGATATGCAAGTAGCTTGTGAAGAATGGCGTCAAAACCTTGTTGATGCAGCAGCTGAAGCAACTGAAGAATTAATGGAAAAATACCTTGGTGGTGAAGAGTTAAGCGAAGAAGAAATCAAAGCAGGTCTTCGTCAACGCGTATTAGCAAATGAAATCATCTTGGTAACTTGTGGCTCTGCATTCAAAAACAAAGGTGTTCAAGCAATGCTTGATGCGGTTGTTGAATACTTACCAGCACCAACTGATATTCCAGCAATCAAAGGTATTAATCCAGATGAAACTGAAGGTGAACGTCACGCAAGCGATGATGAGCCGTTCTCTTCATTAGCATTTAAAATTGCAACTGACCCATTCGTAGGTAACTTAACCTTCTTCCGTGTATACTCAGGTGTAATTAACTCTGGTGATACAGTATTAAACTCTGTACGTCAAAAACGTGAACGTTTTGGTCGTATCGTACAGATGCACGCTAACAAACGTGAAGAAATCAAAGAAGTTCGTGCGGGCGATATCGCTGCAGCAATCGGCTTAAAAGATGTAACAACGGGTGATACATTATGTGCTATCGATGCACCAATCATCCTTGAGCGTATGGAATTCCCAGAGCCAGTAATCTCTGTAGCAGTAGAACCTAAAACTAAAGCTGACCAAGAAAAAATGGGTCTTGCATTAGGTCGTCTTGCTCAAGAAGACCCTTCATTCCGTGTACACACTGATGAAGAATCTGGTGAAACCATTATTTCTGGTATGGGTGAGTTACACTTAGATATCATCGTTGACCGTATGAAACGTGAGTTCAAAGTGGAAGCTAACATCGGTAAACCACAAGTATCTTACCGTGAAACTATCCGCACTCGTGTTAACGATGTGGAAGGTAAACACGCAAAACAATCTGGTGGTCGCGGTCAATATGGTCACGTTGTTATCGACTTATATCCATTAGATCCAGAAGGTCCTGGTTATGAATTTGTAAACGAAATCAAAGGTGGTGTAATCCCTGGTGAATACATTCCTGCGGTTGATAAAGGTATCCAAGAACAGCTTAAATCTGGTCCGTTAGCAGGTTACCCAGTAGTAGATCTTGGTGTACGTTTACACTTCGGTTCATACCATGATGTTGACTCATCTGAATTAGCGTTTAAATTAGCCGCTTCTTTAGCATTTAAAGCAGCGTTTGCTAAAGCAAACCCAGTTCTACTTGAGCCAATCATGAAAGTTGAAGTAGAAACTCCACCTGAGTATGTTGGTGATGTAATCGGTGACTTAAGCCGTCGTCGTGCTATGGTTAACGGTCAAGAAGCGAACGAATTCGTTGTTAAAATCGATGCAGAAGTTCCACTTTCTGAGATGTTCGGTTATGCAACAGACTTACGTTCACAAACTCAAGGTCGTGCATCATACTCAATGGAACCGTTAAAATATGCTGAAGCGCCAACAAGTGTTGCTGCGGCAGTAATTGAAGCGCGTAAAAAATAATTTTTTGTAACAATCCGCTCTATAAGTCGAATGGCTTATAGAGCATTTTCTAGGAAACTAAACAAATGTCTAAAGAAAAATTTGAACGTACAAAACCGCACGTAAACGTGGGTACAAT